>Ga0068863_100000005_pt1 | contig 269757 bp, 242 predicted proteins | sample KBSSwiS62_FD_66596 | JGI IMG/M metagenome (GOLD analysis project Ga0068863, IMG submission 66596) | Switchgrass rhizosphere microbial communities from Kellogg Biological Station, Michigan, USA - KBS Switchgrass S6-2 | ecosystem: Host-associated > Plants > Roots > Rhizosphere > Soil ... | reverse complement strand
TCCGCCGTGCGCGCATGCAGGTCCTGCAGCCGCGCATCGAGTTCCGCGAGCATGCTCATGGCCGCAGCGCCGCCGCTGCCCGGGCCGCCGCCTCGATAGCCTGAGGGTCTGGCTCGGCTTTGGGGACGATCCACGATCCGCCGACGCAGAGGACCGCATCGAGCGCCAGCCATTGCGGCGCGGTGGCGAGGGTGATGCCGCCGGTCGGGCAGAACCGGGCCATGCCGAACGGCGCGGCGATGGCCTTGAGCGCGGCGATGCCGCCGCTGGCCTCAGCCGGGAAGAACTTGAACCGGGTCAGCCCGAGTTCGAGGCCGAGCATGACGTCTGCCGCGTTGGCGGTGCCCGGCAGGAACGGCACACCGCTTGCGACCGCCGCCTTGCCCAGGCTCGGCGTCAGGCCCGGCGAGACGATGAATTCGCTGCCGGCCGCCAGCGCCGCGTCGAGGTCCGCCGGGGACAGCACCGTGCCGGCGCCGACGATGGCGCCCGGCACCTGCTTCATCGCGCGGATGACATCGAGCGCCGCCGGCGTGCGCAGGGTCACCTCCAGTACCGGCAGGCCGCCGGCCACCAGCGCCCGGGCGATCGGCTCGGCATGGGCGACATCGTCGATCACCAGCACCGGGATCACCGGCGCGGCCTTCATCACTGCCTCGATATCCTTCACGCGAATTCCCCGGCAAATGCCGCCGCCGCGCCATAAAGCCCGGGCTGCGGATGGACGATGAGCTTGACCGGCAGCGATGCCATCAAACCGGCGAACCGCCCCTTGGCGGCAAATCTCGCGGCGAAGCCGGAACGAGCGATGCGATCCGCCAGCCGCTGCGCGACCCCGCCGGCGATGACCACGCCGCAGGCGCCCTGGGCCAGCGCCATATCCCCGGCGACCGAGCCGAGCGACAGGCAGAAGCGCTCGACCGCCGCCACGGCCAGCGGGTCCTCGCCACTGGCGGCCCGCGTCCAGATCGCCTTGTCCTCGGCCGGGACCACCGGCTGGCCCTCCATCGTCGCCAGGGTCTCGTAGATCGCGACGATGCCGGGGCCGGAGACCACCCGCTCGGCCGAGACCCGGCGAAGGCGCCGGCGCAAGCGCGCGAGAATCGCATCGTCCACCGCGTCCACCGGCGCGAAATCGATATGGCCGCCTTCCGTCGCCTGCACGCGGTAGGCGCCCCGGCCATCCCGCCAGACATGGGCGACGCCCAGCCCCGTCCCCGGCCCGACCACGCTCAGCGTGCCGGAAGGCGGCAGGTCGATCTCCGGCCCGGCGAGATGGCGCAAGTGCTCCGGCGCGGCGCGGGCGACGGCATGGCCCACGGCCTCGAAGTCGTTGACCAGGACGATGCGATCCATGCCGAGCCGCTGTTCCAGGCCCTCGCGCCGGATCGACCAGTGCGGGATGCTGGCGAAGGTAATCGTCTCCCCGGTTACCGGCCCGGCCAGTGCGAGCGCCGCCTCGTGGGGTAGCGGGCCGCCATGAAGCCGCCGGAATTCCGCCCAGGCGCTGTCGAAGCTGGCGTGAGCCTGAGAGCCAAGGACCAGCGGCTCACCGAGTTCAATACCGGTGTCCGATACGCTCGCCAGGGCGAACCGCGCGTGGGTGCCGCCGAGATCGATGGCGACGAGCTCGGTCACAGGCCTGCCGCATCCAGCATCGCCGAACCGCCGCTCTCGGCACTGCCGGCGCCCGCGCGGAACATGGCGAACAGTTCGCGGCCCATGCCGGCGGCCTCGCCGGGGGCTGCCGCCGGTTCGCGTCCGGCAAGATCGGCGGTCGTCTCCAGCACCCCAGTCTGCGCGCTCAGCCGGACCACGTCGCCATCCCGCAGGAAGGCGAGCGGCCCGGGCCGGCCCGATTCATTGGCAAGCGCCTCGGGCGTCACATGGATCGCTGCCGGGACTTTGCCGCTGGCACCCGACATGCGGCCATCGGTGACCAGCGCGACCCGGTGGCCGCGATCCTGAAGGACGCCGAGCGGCGGGGTCAGCTTGTGCAGTTCCGGCATGCCGTTGGCGCGCGGGCCCTGGAAGCGGACGACAACGACCACATCGCGGTCCAGCTCACCGTCGGCAAACGCGGCGGCGACCGCCTCCTGGCAATCGAACACCCGGGCCGGCGCCTCGATGGTCCAGCGTTCCTCATCGACGGCGCTGGTCTTGAACGTGCCGCGCCCGAGGTTGCCGGAGACCAGCCGCATGCCGCCATCAGGCGAAAACGGCGCCCAGGCGGGGCGCAACATGCTCTCGTCGCCACTCGACGCCGGGGCCGGCTTCCAGCCCAATACATCGTCACCGCCAAGCGTCGGTTCCTCGGCATAGCAGGCCATGCCGCCGTCCCACACGGTCAGGACATCGCCGTGGGCCAGGCCGGCATCGAGCAGTTCGCGCACGACCCAGGCCATGCCGCCGGCCGCGTGGAACTGGTTCACGTCCCCTGCCCCGTTGGGATAGACCCGGGCGATCAGCGGGACGACCGATGAGAGTTCGTCGAGGTCCTGCCAGTCGAGCAGGATGCCGGCAGCCCGCGCCATCGCCGGCAGGTGGATGACATGGTTGGTCGATCCCCCGGTCGCCAGCAGGCCGACGCAGGCGTTGACGATGGCCTTCTCGTCGACGACGCGACCGAGCGGGCGGTAATCCTCGCCGTCCTTGGCGATTGTCGCCAGGCGGTGCACCGCCGCCCGGGTCAGCTCGCCGCGCAGCTTCGTCCCCGGCGGGACGAAGGCGGCGCCGGGGACGTGCAGGCCCATCATCTCCATCATCATCTGGTTGGAGTTGGCGGTGCCATAGAACGTGCAGGTGCCGGGCGCGTGATAGCTGGCGCTTTCGCTGGCGAGCAGTTCGGCGCGACCGACCTTGCCCTCGGCATAAAGCTGGCGGACCTTCTGCTTTTCCTTGTTGCCGATCCCCGAGGGCATCGGCCCGCCCGGTACGAACACCACCGGCAGGTGGCCGAAGCGCAGCGCGCCGATCAGCAGGCCGGGGACGATCTTGTCGCAGATGCCGAGGCAGGCGGCGCCGTCGAACATGGCGTGGCTCAGCGCGACGGCGGTGGACAAGGCGATGACGTCCCGGCTGAACAGCGACAGCTCCATGCCGTCGAAGCCCTGAGTCACCCCGTCGCACATCGCCGGCACGCCGCCCGCCACCTGGGCGGTGGCGCCAACCTCGCGGGCATAGAGCTTCATCGCCTCGGGATAGCGGCCATAGGGCTGGTGGGCCGAAAGCATGTCGTTGTAGGCGGTGACGATGCCGAGGTTGACCCGGCCGCCGACGATCGCCGGCTTGTCCTCGCCCGAGGCGGCGAAGCCATGGGCGAGGTTGGAGCAAGAGAGGAAATTGCGGTCGCCGTGCTTGTCCGCCTCCCGCGCGATGAGATCGAGGTAGCGGCCGCGCGTGCGCGCGGACCGCTCGACGATCCGCGCGGTGACGCGGGCGACGGTGTCGTTGAGCTTACTCATGCCAATCAACCCCGTTGCGCGCCGCCAGTGCCACGGCTGCGGTCGGCCCCCAGGTCCCGGCGGTATAGGGCTGCGGCGAAACGCCGCTGGCGGTCCATGTCGCGCGGACGCCGTCGATCCACTGCCATTGCGCCTCGACCTCGTCGCGCCGGACGAACAGGGTCTGGTCACCCTCGATCAGGTCGAGCAGCAGCCGCTCGTAGGCAATGCGGCGCTGGGGACCGGCGAACACATCGGGCAAGGCAATGTCGAGCGGCACCTGACGCAGGCGCAGGCCCTGGCGGTCCAGCCCCGGGATCTTGACCATCAGCGACAGGGTCAGGTTTTCCTCCGGCTGGATGCCGATCAGCAACTGGTTGGCATGGGGCCGGGTGCCGGGGAAGATCACGTGCGGCACCGGCCGGAAACGGATCATGATCTCTGTCGCCCGCTTCGGCAGGCGCTTGCCGGTGCGCAGATAGAACGGCACGCCCTTCCACCGCCAGTTGTCGAGATGGGCCTTGATCGCCACGAACGTCTCGGTGTCGGAAGGCTTGCCCAGTTCCTCGGCATAGCCTGGCACCGCCTCTCCCTTCACCGCGCCGGAGGCATATTGGCCGGTCACCGTCTCGTCCGGCAGGACCGGGCGCAGCGAACGCAGGACCTTGACCTTTTCGTCCCGCACGGCTGTCGCCGCGTAGGATACCGGCGGCTCCATCGCGACCAGGGCGAGGAGCTGCAGCATGTGGTTCTGCACCATGTCGCGCAGCGCCCCGGCGCCGTCGTAGAAGCCGACCCGGCCCTCCAGCCCGACGGTTTCGGCCACGGTGATCTGCACGTGCTCGATGTGGGTGGAATTCCACAAGGGCTCGAACAGCACGTTGGCGAAGCGCAGCGCCAGCAGGTTCTGCACCGTCTCCTTGCCCAGGTAGTGGTCGATCCGGAAGATCCGCTCCTCCGGGAATGCCGCCGAGACCGCATCGTTGATGTGGCGGGACGAGCCGAGATCGGTGCCCAGCGGCTTTTCCAGCCCGATCCGCACGTTCTCGCCGGCAAGGCCGCTCGCCACCAGCCCGGCGATGGTCGGCTCGAACAGGCTCGGCGCGGTCGACAGGAAGATCGCCAGGCCCTGCTTGGGCGTTCCCACCTTTTCCGCGACGGTGCCGAAGCCGGCCGTGTCGTTGGCGTCGAGATTGGCATAGCGCAGTCGGTTGAGGAACACCGCCACGCCGCCGCGCCGGTCCGGCGGCAGGAATTTCTCGAGCGCGGCGCGGGCAAACTGGCGGAACCCGGCATCGTCCATCTCGCTGCGCGCGGTGCCGACGATCTCCAGCCGCGGATCGAGCAGCCCATCGGCATCGAGCGCGCACAGGGACGGCAGCAACATGCGCTGCGACAGATCGCCAGTGGCGCCGAACAGCAGCAGTCGGTCAGCAGTGAAGCCCATGAGCGTCGTCTTGCCCCCTGTTGTCCGCCCTTTGCGGAAGGCCATACGGCCAGCCCTCTGGCGGCTGCATGCTATCAGTCCCCGTGTCCCCAAGCCATATGCCCGGCCACGCGCCAGCGCGCGCGAATACGAATTAAACGCCCCCGTAAACGCCTGCGCCCGGCCTGACGTTCCTGGGTCCACGTCGCCAAACCCGGCCTTGCACAACCCCCCACACCCCGCTAGGGCGCCCACCTGTCCAGAGCATGCGGAGCGGTGGCCGAGTGGTCGAAGGCGCTCGCCTGGAAAGTGAGTATACGTCAAAAGCGTATCGAGGGTTCGAATCCCTCCCGCTCCGCCACCGAACCTTGATTTTTATGATAAAAATCAAGATTTGCGCCGTTTCCCATAATTCGGCCCGCGATAGCGCGGCGGTAGCAAACGAATTGCCGCGAACGGCTGCGATCAGGTGGTCGCGCAACGTATGCTCCCAGGCATTGCTTGCGAGCAAGAAGGCCGGCGGCAGGTCATCCGACAACTGCAAAGCATTTACGTCGTCATTTCTGAACGCCTGCGACCCAGACGGCGGCCCCTCCTCGCCGTCCGCCAATAGTGCCAGCCTATCCAAGGCGTCTGCGAAAAACAAAGGTCGGCCGGGCCTGGCGCCTGCAAGCCTCGTATCCACCTTTGGAGTTAGGCATCCAACTGCTGACTGGCTGACATTGCCACGATACCGTCTGGCAGTGCATGCGCGACAACTGGCTGTCGAACCGCATCTGCAAATCTTGCGACGACATCGTCGACCACTGTTGTGAGGCATGGAACAAGCCTGTCGATCAGCCGTGGCATATGATGACCATCGGTCGCCGCAAACGGGCGCGTAGATCGTTATCTGTGCGGGTTGGTATGACAACGCCGCTATGGGATATCAGGGCTGTCAGCCGGATTTTCTGTATTTCATCAAATTGCGCTGCTACTCCTCGCCAATGTTCGAGCAACTTCTGACACCGGCCTACGCTGTCTTTGCGGCGAGTTTCGTGTTGATGATTGGGATCGGCCTGGTCGAGGCGGTTGGCCTTGGGATTGGCCATTTCGATCTTGATCTCGAGATTGGCGAGCCGGACGGCTGGGTCGTGCTCGACTGGCTGGGGTTTCGCAGCGGACTGCCCATTCTGGTCTGGGTGACTTCGCTGCTTGGCTGTTTCACCCTCACCGGGCTGGCGATCCAACAGGCGGCAGAGGCAGTGTTCGGCGTGGCGATGCCCTGGGTAGTTGCAGTGCCCGTTGCTCTGATGGCAGGGTTCGTGGCGAATGCCTTCGCTTCGGGCATGGTTGCGCGGTTCATGCCCGAGTTCGAGACAACGGTCGTCGACCGAGAAGCGCTGCTGCGGCGTCGAGCGACGGTGCTCGAGGGCGAAGCCCGACGCGGCGCACCAGCACGGGCCAAGGTAGTCGACCAGCACGGGCAGGCGCACTACGTCATGGTCGAGCCCCATGATGACGGCGACACTCTCGGCCAGGGCGAGGGCGGGCTGCTGGTGCGCCAGGACGGGCCGCTGTTCTTCATCATCCCCGATCGCGGGACGCGCCTCGCGGCGATTCAGTAGCCGGTCTGGCCCGGATTTCAGGAGGAGTGCTTGATGCCTGCATCGTTGATCAACATACTTGTCTATGCGGGGATCATCCTCGTCGCCCTGATCGTGATCGGGATCATCCTGACCCGTCTGTACCGGCGGGCGACGAAGGACGTGGCGTTGATCCGGACGGGCTTTGGCGGCGAGAAGGTTGTGCTCAACGGCGGCATCATGGTGATCCCGGTGCTGCACGAGCTGATGCAGGTGCGGCTTTCGACAGTGAAGCTCGAGGTTTCGCGGCTGAACAAGGACGCGCTGATCACTTTGGACAAACTGCGGGTCGATGTCGTCGGGCTTTTCCACATCAAGGTCAAACCGGATGCTCAATCCATTGCCGCAGCAGCACAGACCCTCGGCGATTCGGTCAACAACCCCGATGCGGTAAAGTCGCTGCTCGACGGCAAGCTGGTTTCGGCACTCCGTTCGGTCGCGGCGACGATGACCATGGAGCACCTGCACGCCAACCGCGCCGACTTCATCCAGAAGGTGCAGGAAGCGCTGATGACCGACCTGGACATGAACGGGTTTCAGCTCGAGTCGGTCAGCATCACCCATTTCGACCAGACCGCTTTCGAGCACTTCAACGAGAACAATGCCTTCGATGCCGAGGGTCTGACCGTGCTGACGAGGACGATCGAGGAGCGGAAAAAGATCCGCAACGATATTGTGGCGACCAACCGCGTCGAGATCGAGCAGCGGAACCTCGATGCCAACAACCAATCGCTGGCGATCGCGCAGGAAGCCGAGCAGGCGCGGCTGGCACAGGAGCAGACACTGGCGGCCTGGCGTGCCGAGCAGGCGACCGCGATCGCCACCGCCGAGGCCGAGCAGACCCGCCTCGCCGAGATCGCCCGCATCAGCGCCGAGCAAGCCAAGACGGTAGCCCAGACCGAGGCGGACAAAGTCGTTCAAACCGCTAACATCTCGCGTGACGGGGCGATCCAGACTGCAACCATCGAGCGCGACCGCAACATCGAGCTCGCGCGGATCACGACGGCGGTGCAAACTGCGCAGAAGTCCGAGGAGGAATCGACCGCGACCGCCGCCGCCAACGAGGCGCGGGCGCTGGCCGTAAAGGCCGAGGAAAGCGTTCAGACCGCCAAGGCAACCGAGATCGCCAACCGTAACAAGAACGTGGCGGTGATCGCGGCGACGCAACGGGCACAGGAAGAGGCAGTGCAGATCACGGTCGCCGCAACTGCCGAAAAGGAAGCTGCGGATGCGCGGGCAGCTGCCTTGCGCACCGAGGCGGCTGCCGAGGCGGAAGCCGAGAAACTGCGAGCCGAGGGCCGCGCGGCAGCCTTTTCAGTTGATGCTGCTGGTCAGACCGCGCTCAACGAGGCGACCAACGTGCTCAGCGCCGAACAGACCGCTCTGCTGCTGCGCAAGGCCATGCTGGAGGCGTTGCCAGCGATTATCACCGCAGCGGGCAAGCCGATGGAGCAGATCGACAGGATCTCGATCGTCGATGCGCGCGGGCTGCATGGCGAAGCAGCGGGCGGCGATGGTTTGGGCGGGGCGGGAAACCTCGCCGATGCTGCGGTGGCTGCGGCGATGAAATACCGGGTCGGCGGGCCGCTGATCGATGCGCTGATGGCCGAGCTGGGCATGTCCGGAGGAAGCCTCGGCGGCCTTCTGGCGGGCGCGGCAGCGCCGGTCGGAGCGACGCCGCCCCCAGGTGACGATGTTGATGGGGAAATTGCGCCGGCCTGACGGGGCGTCGGTCAATGCTCTCGCCGGTCGGCCAGGCCGATCGCCTTGCCCCGCGCGTCCAGGTAGCGGCTGCGGATCGCCAAGGCGTCGAGTTGGCCAGCAGCGGCGGCGGTGCCGATCCGTTCGAGTTCGCGGGTGATCGACGCGAGACCGGCCTGCAATTGCTCGATCGGGGTCGATCCGGCATGCTGCTGCCGGGTCAGCGCATCGGGAATGCTGGTGTAGCTGTCCACGAGTGCGGGAAGGTCCTCGCCGAGCAGTCTCTGGACGTGGTTGGCGACCGGGTCGTTTGCCTCGAGACGGCACAACTGCGGGGCAAACTCCTCGATCCTGACCTGAAGCAGATCGACCATCTCCTGGGCCGGCGGCGGCAGCAGGCGGCGTTGGCTGTCCAGCCAGACCGGGGTCTGGCCCAGCAGTCCCGGCAGATCCATGGCGCCAGCCTTGTTGACGGCAAGGGTCCGGGTGCGCGGGTAGATCGCAAACACCATGAATGCCGCGATCATCGCGAAGAACGTGAAGATGACCTCGGCAGCGCCGAGGCCGTCCGTGAGGATCGCCTGGACCGCAACCGCCACAAGGATCGCGCTGCTGGCGAGGCTCGCGCGCCTGAGCCGCCTGAGCCGGTGGCGCCAGCGTTGCCCGCGCGCCTTGCTCAACCGACGGGAGCGAAGCCGGCGCAGTTCACGAGGCGTCAGACCGTGAAGCGCCGTCGTCGGGTCCTGCATGGGGTGATCCTGCTCAATCCAGCGCTTTCAGCAGACCGGGATTCGCCGCTGGCGCCGAGCCCTGGGCCTGGCCTTCGGCACGGGCAATGTACTCCTTCGACTTTTCGACCTCGCCCTCGAGCGTGCTGACGGTCTGCTTCATCGAGTCGAGCGCTTTCAGCTTGAACGTATCTATGCTGTCCATCGTTGCGTAGATGGTCTGGAAGGCGCGGCTCAGCGTTTCCAGGGGAACTGTGGCGTTGACGGCCTGTTCGTGGATGCGGGCGGTGTTGTCCCGCATCATCTGGCCGGTGGCATCGATGATCTTCGCCGTGGTGGTGTTGAGAGCGGTGACCTGATCGAGCACCAGCTTCTGGCTGGTCAGCGCCTGGGCGACGGTGACGGCCGTTCGGAGTGCCCCCACAGTGGTGGTCGCGGCGCGATCGACGCCCTTCATCAGCTCGATGTTGTTCTTCTTGACGAGGTCCAGCGCGAGGTAGCCTTGGACACTGACGGCCATCTGGGTCAGCAGGTCCTGGGTGCGCTGCCGCGTATAGAACAGTGCGCTTTCCTGGATGGCCCTAGCCTTGGCCGGGTCGGTTACCTGAAGCTGCGCGACGCCGGCCTCTAGCCGCTCGTCGAGTACCTTCGACATGAAGATCATCTGCTCGAGCTTGCCGAGAGCCTGCCAGAGTTTCTGGCGTTCGACGTCGATCGCGGCGTTGTCCATCAACAGCTCGTCCTTGCCGCCCTGCAGGCGGGTGAGGATGCTGTTGATGTGGCTTTGCGCGTTCCTGTAGCTGTCGAAGTAGTTTCGCAGCTTGTTCCCGAGAGGGATCACGCCGAACAGCTTGCGCGGAGCGAGCAGGTTGCCGCGGGTCGACGGATCGAGATCCTCGACGGTGCGGCGCAGTTCGGCGAGATCGGCACCCACGCCGGAACTGTCATCCATGGCGCGGACCGGGCGATCGAGAAAGCGGTTGGACTGGCCGGCGGCCTCGGCAATCTCGCGGCTGCCGAGGTGGGCAACCTGATCGACGCAGCGGCCAAATTCGGGCGAATTGACATCCTGTGCCATCAATTCGGCGATGAAATCGTCGACGCGGCCGACGAGCACGGACTTCTGCTCATCCTTGACCGGGACGAGGCCAGCCGCCCGCGCCGGCGCGACTGCTGGCACGGGTTCAGGCGGGGTTAGCGTGAGTTCGTCCATCTGCGTTTCCCCGGTCATACAGGTTTTCTCCTCTTCACCCCTTGCAATATCGGTGCAATCCCTTCCGGCGCAACCTTGCGGGCCGAGGAGGACCGATGGAGGGGGCAGGTGGATCAACGCCTCGGCTCAAAATGGCTTCGTGCAACCTGCCCTTCATTCATCCTTGCGGCGTTGGCAGCGCCTGACCGCGGTGTCGCTCCTCGGTGAATATCTGCCAGGTGGTGATGAACAGCGCGCCAGCCAGCGGTCCCAGGACGATGCCGCTCAGGCCGAGCAGGTCGATGCCGCCGAGGGTGGTTACGAGCACAAGCCAGTCGGGAATGCCGGCGTCGCGGCCGACCAGCCTCGGCCGGAGGATGTTGTCGGCAAGGCCGATGACGATGACCCCCGAGACGACGACCACGATTGCTTGCCAGATCGCGCCTGTGGCGAAGAGATAGATGGCCACCGGCCCCCAGACGATCGCCGGCCCGACCGCCGGCAGCAGCGCCGCGATTGCCATCAGCATGCCCCACAGCAGCGCGGCGGGAAGGCCGACTATGGCGAACGTCGCGGCGCCGAGACCGCCCTGGACCAGCGCGACGACGCCCGATCCCTTGATCGTGGCGCGCACGACCGTCGCGAATTTCTCGGCGAGTCTGGCGGCGATGCCCGGCTCGAGCGGCAGAGAGCGGACCACGGCCGGGCCAATGAATTCCCCGTCGCGCAGGATGAAGAAGGTGATGTAGAGCCCGACTGCAAATGCCAGGAGGAAGGCGGCGGCATTGGCGCCGATGGCGAGGGCCTGGCGGGCGATCATGCTGATGCTGTTGTTGATCGCCAGCGACATGCGCGACTGCGCGCGTTCGAAGCTGCCGAAGCCGGCCGCGTCGAGCAGCCGCTGGATGCGGTATGGCAGGGCATCGTGCACCTGCTCGAAATAGCGCACGAAATCTATCTGCCCGGTCCTGACCTGCTCGACGACGCCCGCTGCCTGGTCGACCACCAGGCTGGCGATGACCAGCGCCGGAATGACGACGGCGACGGTGATGACCAGCATGGCATTGGCGGCGGCCAGGTTTCGCTGGCCGGGCCAGCGCGCGAGGATGCGCTGGAACAGCGGCTGGAACAGGAGCGCGGCGAGCGCGGCCCAGAGAAGCGGGCCGAAAAAGCTCGAGACGACGAGCGCCAACCCGATCGTGACCAGCCCGACCGTCAGGATCAGGCCCCCGTTTTCCACGCGCCGGCGATTGAGTATCATGATGTCTCCTGCTTGAGCGAAACGTATAGTGCCGGGATTCATCCGATCCCAGCGAAAAGCCCCCTGGCCGATCGACGTGGTGCGGGAGCCCCCTTCGACTGCCTGCCGAGGCAGACGCTCAGGACAGGCTTCTCGGCGAGCGGCGCCTTGGGCTTGGCCTGAGGCCCGAAAACAGCAGATCCACTGCCCGGCGAATGGTCGCGTCACGCGCGTCCGCAGGAAGGCCTTCGACGGAACTGGCGAGCACCCGCGCCATCAGGATCACGTCGTTGCTTGAGAGGTCGGCACGCAGGTTGCCGCTCGCGATCGCCTCGTCCACCACCCGCTGGATGGAAATCCTGAGGTCGGCCTCGAAAGTCTGCCACTCATCGCTCGATGTCGCGTCGCGCTCCGCCTCCACATTCTTCTGCGAGTGCAGCGCGGTCAGGATCCCGCCCCGGGAGAGGAGCTCGAGGAACGCCTGGAGCGGATCGTGAATGGCGTCGATCACCGCAAACATCTCGGCAATCCGCAGTTTCACCACTTCGAGGATCAGGGCCGAGCGATCGCGGAAATTCCGGTAGAGCGTGCCCCTTCCCACCCCCGCCCGTTCGGCGATCGCTTCGAGCGGAACCTCATAGCCGTCCTGCTCGAACAGATCGGCGGCAACCGCGACAATCTTGTCCCTTCGCGCCTGTGCATCCTTTCGCATGTTGACCTTCCCCCCGTCAGGCAATAATAACCGGACATCGGTGTCCGCTTATTTGGCCCTGGCCGCAAGCGAAAGATACCAAAAGCCGTGGCAGGGCAACCTGCTGCCCACGGGAATGATGCACGCAAAGGCGCTGACAGACGCAATGCCGCCGGCCGGAGACTCCCGGCTGCGCGGCAAGAAGGAGTTTCGCGTGCGGGTTGGTCAAGAAATTCGGGTGCGCGCGACGTGCCTCGGCATCGCCTTCTTGCTGGCATCGTGCGGCCCGGAGGCAGTTCCGGCGCCGCCGCCACCGGTCGTGGACATCATGACCGTGCGCGCAGGGGACGTTCCCAATATCGTCGAATTGCCGGGCCGCATCGAAGCGGTCCGGACAGCGGAAGTCCGCGCGCGAGTGGACGGCATCGTCGAGCGGCGGCTTTACCGGGAAGGATCGGATGTCGCCGTCGGCACGCCGCTGTTCCTGATCGATCCGCGCGACAAGCAGGCCCAGTATGCCCAGGCCCAGGCGGCCCTGGCCCGGGCGACCGCTGCCCAGGCCAATGCCCGGTCGGTCGTCGCCCGCTATGGACCGCTGGTCAGCCGCAAGGCTGTCAGCGCGCAGGAGTATGACAGCGCTCTTTCCGAGGCGCGCCAGGCCGATGCCAGCGTTGCCGATGGCCGCGCGGCATTGACCCGGGCGCGGCTCGAACTGGGATACACCATGGTCCGGGCGCCGATCGCCGGCAGGATCGGCCAGGCCCAGGTCACCGAAGGGGCGCTGGTCAGCGCCGGGGCGGCCACGCTGCTGGCCCAGATCAACCAGATGTCGCCGGTCTATGCGACCTTTGCCCAGTCCAGCTCCCTGCTGCTCGACCTCGACCGGATGCGCGCCGCCGGCGAGATCACCATCCGCGACCTGTCCCGCATCGAAGTGCGGCTGACCCTGGAAAACGGCCAGCAATACCCGATCCCCGGCTACCTCGATTTCGCCGACCAGACCGTCGATCCCTCGACCGGAAGCCAGTTGCTGCGCGCGCGGTTCGACAATCCGGACCGGCTGCTTCTGCCCGGCCAATTCATCCGGGCGCGGATCAGTGCGGGGGTCTACCACCGCGGCATCAGCGTTCCCGAACGGGCCGTGCAGATCGAGGGCGGCGAGGGCGCGATCATGGTCGTCGGCCGCGACGACACGGTAGAGCGCCGGACGGTCACGCTTGGCGGCCAGAGCCATGGCAGCTGGATCATCCGCACCGGCCTGCGCCCGGGCGACAGGGTCATCGTCGAGGGCTGGATGAAGGTCCAGCCCGGGCAGAAGGTGACACCGCGGAGCAAGAGCCCCTCGCCCTCCGCCGCCGCCGTCAAGCGTTGAACGGAGCGCGACCATGAAACGCTTCTTCGTCTATCACCCGGTGTTCGCCTGGGTGGTTGCCCTGTTCATCGCCCTGTTCGGACTGGTCGCGTTGAAGACGCTGCCGATCGAGCAGTATCCGTCGGTCGCCCCGCCGGCGCTCAATCTGTCGATCAATTTCTCCGGATCGGATGCCGAGACGCTGGACCGGACGGTGACATCGGTGATCGAGAAGGAGATGAACGGGGTCGAGAATTTCCTCTACATGTCGTCGACCTCGCGCGCCAACGGCACGGCCCAGCTCACCGTCACGTTCAAGCCCGGGACCGATCTCGATGTCGCGCGCTCGCAGGTGCAGGACCGGCTGAGCCGCGTCGAGCCCCGCCTGCCGGCGGAGGTTCGCCAGCTCGGCATTGCCGTCACCAAGTCCAGTTCCGGCTTCCTCATGCTGATCGGCCTCGATTCGAAAAGCGGCCAGCTCGGCTCGCTGGAAATGGGCAACTTCGCCTCGACCCGGATCATCGACGAATTGCGCCGGGTGCCGGGCGTGGGCGATGTCCAGCTGTTCGGCACGCCATACGCGATGCGTATCTGGCTCGATCAGGAAAAGCTCGCGGGATACGGCATTTCCTCGACCGAGGCGCTCGCCGCCGTGCAGGAGCAGAACAGCCAGACCGCCGGCGGCGGCCTCGGCGAACAGCCGGTTGCCCAGGGTTCCGAGTTCAACGCCAGGATCATCACCCAGAACCGTTTCACCACGCCCGAGCAGTTTCGCCAGATCATCGTGCGCTCCAACCCGGACGGTTCGACCGTCCGCCTGGGCGATGTCGCCCGGGTCGAGCTGGGCGATGACAACTATGGCTTCCGCCTGCGGCTGAACGGGCGCGAGACCGCCGGCATGGCGGTCCAGCTGGCGAGCGGCGCCAACGCGCTGGCCACTGCCCAAGCGGTGCGCGCCCGCATGGACGCGCTGGAAAAGACCTTCCCCGCCGACATGACGTGGAACGTACCCTACGACACGACCCCGTTCATCAATGCCTCGGTCGACAGCGTCGTCCACACGCTCGCCGAGGCCATGGTGCTGGTCTTCCTCGTCATGTTCCTGTTCCTGCAGAACTGGCGCGCAACGGTGATCCCCGCGCTGGTGGTGCCGATCGCGCTGGCCGGTTCGTGCTTCGGCCTGCTGCTGTTCGGCTATTCGATCAACGTGCTGTCGCTGTTCGCCATGGTCGTGGCGATCGGCATCCTGGTCGACGATGCGATCGTCGTCGTCGAGAATGTCGAGCGCATCATGCGCGAGGAAGGGCTCAATCCGCGCCGGGCAACGGTCAAGGCGATGGGCCAGATCACCAGCGCGATCGTCGGCATCACCCTCGTGCTCGGCGCGGTGTTCGTGCCGATGGCGTTCTTTCCCGGCTCGACCGGCGGCATCTATCGCCAGTTTTCGGTGACTCTGGCGATCTCCATCCTGTTTTCGGCGGTCCTGGCGCTCACACTCACCCCGGCGCTGTGCGCCACGCTGCTCAAGCCGCACGCCGAACATCAGCAGCCCGACGGGCCGCCGACATCCGGCTGGCGCGGGGCGCCCGGCCGATTCTTCGCGTGGTTCAACCGTCGCTTCGACCGGCTTGCCGCAAGCTATGGGGACAGGGTCGGGCATCTGGTCGCCCGCCCGGGCCGCTGGCTCGCCGTGTTCGCCGCAATGTGCGCGGTGACCGTGCTGTTGTTCTCGCGCCTGCCGGGGGGCTTTCTGCCGACCGAGGACCAGGGCTATGTCTTCGCGACCTATACGGCCCCACCCGGCGCGACGATCGCCAGGACGCAGGAGGTGGTCGAGCAGGCCGAGGCGTTCCTGCGCAAGCAGCCGCAAGTGCGCAACATCGTTTCCATCGTCGGCTTCAGCCTGTTCGGCCAGGGGCAGTCGGCGGCGATGTCGTTCATCGACCTCAAGCCCTGGGAAGAGCGACCGGGCAAGGAGAACGCCTCGTCGGCGCTGGTCGAACGGGCCAACAAGGCGTTCTATGCCATTCCCGGGGCCGCGATGTTCGCGCTCGACCCGCCGCCGATCCCGGCACTGGGCAACGCGACCGGCTTCACCATGAAGATCGAGGACCGGGGGAACGCCGGCGATGCCGCACTGCAGGCCGCCGCGCGCGCCATTCTCGGCGAGGCGTCGAAGAGCAAGGTCTTCGCCATGGTGCGCCCGGAGGGACTGCCGCCGGCGCCGCACCTGTTCGTCGATATCGACCGCATCAAGGCCCGGGCGCTGGGCCTGAGGATCGCCGACGTCAACCAGACGCTGGCGATCGCCTTCGGCTCGGCCTACGCCAACGACTTCGTCCACGAAGGCGACGTGCTGCGCGTCTATCTCCAGGCGGCGGCCGAGCAGCGGATGCGCCCGGACGACGTGCTGGCCCTGCGGGTGCGGAACGACAAGGGCGGCATGGTGCCGTTTTCCGCCTTCACCCAGATGCGCTGGACTTCGGGACCGCAGCAGGTCGAGCGCTACAACGGCTACCGGTCGGTCACCATCTCCGGCCAGGCGGCGGCCGGCCGGTCGAGCGGCGAGGCCCTGGCCGAGATGGAGCAGATCGCCGGCAAGGCGCTGTCCGGCAACCTCGCCTATGAATGGACCGGGACCGCGTTCGAGGAGAAGCAGGCCGCCGGGCAGATCGGCCTGCTGCTGGGGCTGTCGGTCGTCGTCGTCTTCCTGCTGCTGGCGGCGCTCTATGAAAGCTGGCCGATCCCGCTGGCGGTGCTGCTGATCGTCCCGTTCGGCGTGCTCGGCGCGGTCCTGTTCACCATGGCGCGGGAGCTCGCGGCGGATGTCTACTTCAATGTCGGCCTCATCACCATCATCGGCCTTGCCGCCAAGAATGCCATCCTCATCGTCGAATTCGCCATCGAGCGGGAGGGCGAAGGCGTTCCCTTGCGCGAGGCGATCATCGGCGCTGCGCGCCTGCGCCTGCGCCCGATCCTGATGACCAGCCTCGCGTTCATCCTCGGCATGGTGCCGCTGGTGCTGGCCAAGGGCGCTGGCGCGGCCAGCCGCCATGCGGTGGGCACCGGCGTCATGGGCGGCATGATCACCGCGACGGTGTTCGGGCTGTTCTTCACCCCCGTGTTCTATCAGGCGGTCCGCCAGTGGCTGGTCCGCGAGAATGCGCATGAAGCCGACGATGCGCGGGAAGCGGCGGCGGAGCTTGCCCGGGGCCAGGCGAATGGAGACAATTCCCATGCGTAACCGGGCGCCCCTGCTTCTGAGCCTGTCCGTCGTCCTTTCGGGCTGCAACCTCGCCCCTCGCTATGGCCGCCCGGAGAGCACCGTGCCGCCGGTCTTCGCGCTTGCCGACAAGGAGCAGGCGCCGGCTGCCGTCCCCGCTGCGATGCTCGGGTGGCAGCAGTTTTTCGGCGATCCGCAGCTCAAGGCCTATCTGGCCGCGGCGCTCGCCAACAACCGGGACCTGGTCGCCGCCGCCGCGCGGATCGAGCAGGCGCGCGCGCAGTTCCGCATCCAGCAGGCGCAGCGCCTGCCGCAGCCGGTCGCGCAGGCAGGGGCAACCCGCAGCCATGTCCCGCTTTCCAGTCTTGGCCTCGGCAGCGAAGCCGGCAGCGGTGCCATAACTTACGACCAGTTCACCGGCCAGGTCGGCGTCAGCCAGTTCGAGATCGATTTCTGGGGCCGGCTGCGCAATCTCGCCGAGGCGGCGCGGCGCCAGTACCTCGCCACGGTCGAAGCCCGGCGTGCCTTCCGCCTGTCGCTGATCGGCGATGTCGCGGCGACCTATTACGCCATCCGCAGCGGCGAGGAAGGGGTGGCGCTGGCGGAACGCGCGCTGGCCAGCCGGCAGCAGGGGCTGGACATCGCCCGCCTGCGCATGGATGCCGGGGTGACCTCGTCGGTCGATTACGACCAGTCGTTCGCCCTCTACACCCAGGCGCGGACCCAGCTGGCCGACCTGCAGCGCACGACCGAGCAGCAGCGCAACCGGCTGCGCGCGCTGGTCGGCGGTCCCCTTCCCGAACCGGTCCCGGCCGGGCGCCCGATCAGCGAAGCAGACCAGTTCGCCAGGCTGGAACCCGGCCTTCCCTCGGCGCTGCTGGAGGACCGGCCCGACATCCGGCAGGCCGAACAGCGCCTTCGCGCCGCCAACGCCAACATCGGTGCGGCCCGCGCCGCGTTCTTTCCCACCGTCTCGCTCACCGGCGCCTTCGGTTTCGCCTCGCCCCAGTTGAGCGCGCTGTTCGACAGCGGCAATCGCACCTGGTCGTTCGGCGGCAATGCCGCCGTCCCGCTGTTCGACTGGGGGCAGCGAAAGGCCCAGGTTCGGCTGAGCGAAGCCCAGCGCGACGAATTGGCCGCCACCTACCAGCAGACCGTCCAGAACGCCTTCCGCGAGGTCGCCGACGGACTTGTCGGCAGGCGGCGTCTGCGGGAACAGATTGCCTCGCAGGCCGAGGCGGTCGCCGCCCAGCGCCGGCTGACCGAGACGGCCGCCGCGCGCTACCAGAACGGCATCTCGATCTATCTTGAAGTGCTGGATGCGGAGCGCAACCTGTTTTCCGCAGAGCAGCAGCTCATCATCCTGCGCGCCTCCGAACTGCAGAACGAGGTCTCGCTCTACGTTGCCCTCGGCGGCGGCGAACTGGCTTATGACGGCGGCACCGCCGGGTAGCGGGCAGCTCCTGCTAACCTCGCACCGCGTGCGTCAGCTTGATCGCGGGAAAGGCAAAGGCAGGCAGAAAAGGAAATGCAGGGGTGTCACGCCCCTGCACCCCGGCCTGCACCCCGGCCTGCACCCCGGCCTGCACTCCCGGATCGTCTTCCGGCGAGAGGGCGGCCGGGCACCACCCGCAGCGCCCGGCCTCTCCGCAGGATCAGGCCTTCTTGCGAGCGCGCCAGCGGCGGAGCGGCAGCACCAGCACGCCCGCGCCGAACAGGCCGAGCATCCCCGGCTCGGGGACCTGGGTGGCGCTGGCATCGTAAACCGGCAGGCTCCAGGTGCCGCTGAAAGCTAGGTCGAATGTGCCCCAGACGCGCCCGAGCGTATCGTAGATCAGCGCGCCGAATGAGGTGATCGTCCCCGGATTCGGGCCGGAATAAAGATTGAAGTCCGGCCCTACGCCGGGGGCGGAGCCCATGATCTTCGCGCAGTTGGTGGTGCAGGCTACCAGTTTGCCACTTGCCACGTCAAAGGTGAAGCCAGCGCCGACTACCCCATTGTTCTGGAAGGCGCCAATACCGTTGGCAGGATTAACGGTCGGATTGACGCTGTAGGTGTCTGTCTTCAGGTCGTAGATCAGGCTCAAGCGCTCGAACGGACTGGACGGGAACGTCGGATCGGCAACGCTGCCGTGTGACAAGAGCCCGTTGCTATACGTCACGGACGTTGCCTTGGCTTCGGTCGGCGTGCCAGACACAAGATTGCTGGTCGCAGTGACCTGGATCAGGCCGTTGGTGTTCGCCCCCAGCGCCGTTCCCCCGTTCGCCACCACTGAGGCGTTGTAGCTGTCGAAGAAGAACTTCGTCGGCAGGTTCGCGTTGAAGCTGATCGTCACCGCCTGGCCGACCGGCTGGGAAAACACCGGCACTGGCCCGGTATAGGGAACAAGCTTGTTGGTCGCGGGATCGATCACCTGGATGGTCTGTGCCACATCGCTTGATACCACGCCGGTGAACGTGATCGTCGTCGGCTGCACGCCCACCGGCTGGCTCTGCGCCCGGGCGGCCTGCGGCGCTAGAGCGATGGCCGCAATGGATGCGAGACCTGCAAAAGTGCGGAGCATGGCGACATTCCTTCATTCCCGTGAAGACTGTGGCTTGGCCATGCCAGTTGCTGAAATCCGCACAATCGATGATATGCCGGTGTCCCGCCCCGACACGGATCGGCACCGGAGGTTAATGCCGGGTCTATGCCGGCAGTGCGGCTGCGGCACTTCGGCGCGGCCAGGTCCAGCCCCAGCGTGCGCGGCCGTGCAGCACGTCGTCCGCGCCGCGCTCGATCAGGTAGTGGACGGCGATGCCCACCCCGACGCAGAACAGGAAGCACGCCCCGACGCCGGCCCAGCCCCAGCCGGTCCGCATCAGGCCCAGGCTTTCGAGCTTGGCATAGACGTAGATCGACAGGTGGTGGGAAACGTAGATGCTGTAGGAGCATTCAGCCAGGAACAGCAGCGGCGGGATGCGGACCTGTTTCATGTTGAGGCCATTGAGCAGGACCACGAACATCGGCACCCCCCAGAAGGCCAGGCGATACCATTCGGTCTCCACCCGGTCGTGAAGCACGGTCGAGCCATGGACGAACGCCACCAGCGCCAGTGCCAGCGCCGGCAGCGCCCAGCGCGGCGGCAGGCGGCGCGGGAACACCATGCCGGCGACCATGCCGAGCACGAACTCCAGCGCGATCGGCCGCAGCGCATCGGCCGCGACCAGCGCGACGACGGCGGCGACGGTGAACACGGCGAACCCCGCCCCGCGCCGCCAGATCGCCAGCGCCATGACCGCATAGAACGCCATCTCGAATTCGAGGCTCCAGCCCGGCAGCACCAGCGGGAACTCGAAGCCGAACCACTGCGAGCAGAATGCCAGCGAGGACAGGAGATGCAGCGGCGAATAGGGATTGGGGTGGTCCGGGGTCGCTGTCACCGCCATCAGCAGGAACCAGGCGATCGTCATCGCCCAGTAGGCCGGGATGATGCGGAAGGCCCGCGCCCGGAAGAAGGCGGCGGCGTCGCGCGGTTTGCTCGACTGGGTATAGACCATCAGGAAGCCGGACAGCGCGAAGAACAGGTCCACCGCCGATGCTGCTCCGGCATCGGTCATCGTCTTGAGCCAAGTCCCCTCCATCGCCACCGCGAACTCGCGGAACCGGCAGATGTGGTAGACGACGATGACCAGCGCGGCCACCGCGCGCAGGTATTGCAGCGAGTAGATGGTGCCGCCGACCGATCCCCCGATCGGTCTGGACATGCGCTGCGGCGATGCATCTGGGTAAGTGGGCAAGGCGGTTCTCCGATCCCCGCAGCCAACCACCGGCTCCGCCGCGCGGCAACGGTGGTTAACCAATGGTTATCGCCCCTGTCCCGATGCGGCACGGACTTGCGGCCCCTTCCCCCTGTCAGGCTGATCGGCTAGGCGCCGCGCTTCATGCCCGATCTCGCCCGCATTCTCTCCGCCACCGCGCCGCTGACCCTGTCTTCCGTGGCGCGCGGCAGCCAGCCGCTGGTCATGGCCGACCTCGCCCGCGCCGCCGCCGGGGCGAAGACTGCCGGCCGCGCCGTGCTGATCGCCCCGGACGACGGCGCCATGCGGGCGGTGGCCGATGCCGCCCACTACTTCGCCCCCGAACTGGAGGTCATCGAGTTCCCGGCCTGGGACTGCCTGCCCTATGACCGCGCCAGCCCGGCGCTCTCGGTCTCCGCCCGCCGCCTCGCCGCGCTCCACCGCCTGCAGGGCAAGCGCACCGGCGCGCAACTGCTGGTCACCACGATCAACGCCGTGCTCCAGCGCGTGTTCACCCCGTTCCGCATCCGCGAATCCGTCCGCCTGCTCAAGCCCGGCCTCGAGATCGGCCGGGAGAGCCTGATCGGCCTGCTCCAGCGCCAGGGCTATACGCGGACCGACACCGTCGCCGATGCCGGCGAGTTCGCCGTGCGCGGCTCGATCTTCGACATTTTTCCCTCCGGCCTCGACCAGGGCCTGCGCCTCGATTTCTTCGGCGACGAGCTGGAAACGCTGCGCCTGTTCGATCCCTCGACCCAGCGCTCGACCGGCGAGGCGGCCGAACACCTGCTGCTGCCGGCCAGCGAGGCCCTGCTCGACGAGGACACGGTCAAGCGCTTCCGCGGCCGCTACCGCGACCTGTTCGGCGCCAATGCCACCGGCGACCCGCTCTACCAGGCGGTCAGCGACGGACGGCGGCTGGCCGGCATGGAACACTGGCTGCCGCTGTTCGAGGAGCGGCTGGCGACCCTGTTCGACCATCTCGCCAAGGACGACCTGATCGTCATCGACGCCGGTGCGCTCGCCGCCGCCGACGAGCGGCTGGGTGACATTGCCGACTACTTCAAGGCCCGCACCGAGACCTCGGGCAAGAACGCCGGTTCCTACCGCCCGCTCGCGACCGAGGCGCTCTATCTGAAGCGGTCGGAACTCGACGAGCGCCTGAGCGGCTGGCCGATCCACCGCGCCGATCCCTTCGCCCAGCCGGAGAGCGCGACCGTGCTTGACTTCGGCTTCGCCAGTGCCCGCGATTTCGCGCCGGAGCGTGCGCGGGGGGACAATGTCTACGAAGCGGCGGCGCGGCATTTCCAGTCGGTCGGCCGCAAGGGCAAGCGGCCGATCCTGGCGGCCTTTTCCACCGGCTCGCGCGCCCGCATCGCCTCGATCCTCGGCGAGGCGGCCGAAGGTTTCGGAGCCCCTGCCCCGCAACTTGCCGACGACTGGCAGGAAGCGCTTGGCCTGGCCGCCTCGGGCAAGCCGGTGGCGTTGGTCCTGCCGCTGGAGACCGGCTTCTCCAGCGAGAGCATCGACCTCGTCACCGAGCAGGACCTGCTCGGCGACCGGCTCGTCCGCCGCAAGAAGAAGCGCAAATCGGCCGACGCCTTCCTCGCCGAACTCGCCGCGCTGACCCCGGGCGATCTCGTCGTCCACATGGACCACGGCATCGGCCGCTACGAAGGCCTGCAGTCGATCACCGTCGGCCAGTCCGCGCACGATTGCGTCATGCTGTCCTACCACGGTGGTGACAAGCTCTACGTGCCGGTCGAGAACATCGATGTCCTCTCCCGCTATGGCAGCGAGGTGGACGGCGTCGCGCTCGACCGCCTCGGCGGCGAGGCCTGGCAGAAGCGCCGGGCCAAGCTCAGGGAACGCATCCGCGAGATTGCCCACGAACTGCTGCGGACGGCGGCCAAGCGGGCGCTCAGGGTGGCGCCGGTTTTGGTCCCCGACGCCGCCGGCTACGGCGCCTTCGTCGATCGCTTCCCGTGGGAGGAAACCGACGACCAGGACGCCGCCATCGACGACGTGCTGGGCGACCTCGCCGAAGGCAAGCCGATGGACCGCCTGGTCTGCGGCGATGTCGGCTTCGGCAAGACCGAGGTCGCGCTGCGCGCCGCCTTCGTCGCGGCCATGGCCGGGGAGCAGGTCGCCGTCGTCGCGCCGACAACGCTGCTGGCCCGCCAGCACTACACCGGCTTTGCCGAGCGCTTCGCCGGCTTCCCGCTCAACGTTGGCCGCCTCTCCCGCCTGGTGCCGGAGAAGGAAGCCGCGCGGACCCGCGCCGGCCTCGCCGATGGCACCATCGACATCGTCATCGGCACTCATGCCATCCTCGGAAAGCAGGTGAAGTTCAAGCGCCTCGGCCTGGTCATCGTCGATGAGGAGCAGCGCTTCGGGGTCAACCACAAGGAGCGCCTCAAGCAGCTGCGCACCGATGTCCACGTCCTGACGCTGACCGCCACGCCGATTCCGCGCACGCTGCAGATGGCGATGTCCGGCCTGCGCGAGCTTTCCACCATCCAGACCGCGCCGGTCGATCGCCTCGCCGTGCGCACCTACGTCATGGAGTGGGACGACATGGTCATGCGCGAGGCGCTGCTGCGCGAGCACCATCGCGGCGGCCAGAGCTTCATCGTCTGCCCTCGCATCGCCGACATGCCCGAGATCGAGCAATGGCTGCACGACCATGTGCCGGAGGTGAAGGCGGTCACCGCTCACGGCCAGATGTCGCCGACCGAGGTCGAGGAGCGCATGGGTGCGTTCTACGAGCGCAAGTACGACGTCCTGCTTTCGACCACGATCGTCGAGAGCGGGCTCGATATCCCCTCAGCCAACACCATCATCATTCACCGCGCCGATCGCTTCGGCCTCGCCCAGCTTTACCAGCTGCGCGGCCGCGTCGGCCGGTCGAAGCTGCGCGCCTATGCCTACCTGACCACGCCCGCCGGGCGCGCGCTTTCGGAAGTGGCGGAAAAGCGGCTCAAGGTGCTCGGCGATCTCGATTCTCTGGGTGCCGGCTTCCAGCTCGCCAGCCACGATCTCGACATCCGTGGCGCCGGCAACCTGCTCGGCGACGAACAGTCCGGCCATATCCGCGAGGTCGGCTTCGAGCTCTACCAGTCGATGCTGGAGGACGCGATCCTGGCGGCCAAGGCCGGCGACATGGGGCTGGAGCGCGAGAGCGCCGGGCTCTCCCCGCAGATCACCGTCGATGCGCCGATCCTCATCCCAGAGGACTATGTGCCCGACCTTGCCGTGCGCATGGCGCTCTACCGCCGGCTCAACGACGCCAGGGACCAGGGCGAGGTCGAGGCGATGGCGGCGGAGATGATCGACCGCTTCGGCCCCCTGCCCCAGCCGACCAGCAACCTCGTCCTGCTGATCCAGATCAAGCGCCAGGCGATCGAGGCCAACATCGCCAAGATCGACGTCGGCGCCAAGGGCAGCCTGGTCTCGTTCCACGAGGACCGCTTCCCCGATCCCGCCGGCCTGATCGCTTATGCCCAGCGGCTGGAAGGCACCATCCGGCTGAGGCCCGACAACAGGCTGGTGGTGACGCGGACCTGGGGCGATCCCAAGGCGCGGCTCAACGGGCTGCTGCAACTGACCAAGGGACTCTCGGCGATTGCGCGCAAGGCGAACGCCCAGGCGTCATGACGCCATGCGCCGCTTTCCGGCGGCATAGCGGCGCTCGCGTGGCCCGATCAGCCAGCGGCGGCGGGTGGCGTTGCGTTCGGCGGCGGCATCGAGAGCAGCGGCATAGACTTCGTCGAGCAGGCGGGTGAACACACGGTCCCAGCCGTAGCGCCTGGCCACGTGGCGCCGCGCCGCCGCGCCCATGGCGGCAGGATCCCCGTTCCAGATCTCCAGCACGTTGCGCGCCATGGCCTGGACGTCGTCCACCGGGCCGAGCAACCCCAGCCCGGCAGGCACCCGCGCGGGCATCGCGCCGGATGCCACGCCGACCACCGGCAGGCCGCAGGCCTGTGCCTCGATCACCGAGATGCCGAACGTCTCGTCGGCCATGGCCGAGACATAGATGTGCGACGAGGCCAGCGCCTCGGCCAGTGCCGCCCGATCGTCGACGAAACCGGGCAGGCGCACCGGCAGCCCTTCGCAAGCGGCAAGCAGCGGCTCCCGCAGCTTGCCTTCGCCGAGCATGACGAGGCCGGCGCCGAGTTCCGCCGGCAGCGCCTTGAACATCGCCACGAGGCGATCGGCGCGCTTCTCGTTGTCGATGCGGCCGGCGTAGATCAGCAGCGGGCCGTTGCCGGCAAGGCCGAGGCGGCGGCGATAGTCCGGGTTGCGGCGGGCGGGGCTGAACAGTTCGGCATCGACGCCGAGATCGATGACATCGACATGGGGGACGCCATAGCCGGCAAGGGCGGCACGCGTGCGTTCGTCGAGCGCATAGATGCGGTCGAACTCGCGGTACGTGATCCCGGCATAATCGATGCTGATCTTGCGCATGTATCCGGCGACCGTTTCGCCGAACAGGTCTGCCCCGACCCGGTGGACATGGACGTTGGGGAAATCGGTGTGATAGCCGGCGACCAGCGCGGTATGCGGGTTGGCGCGGCGGTAGTTGATCGCGGTCCATGGCAGGACCCATGGGCACTGCGATTCGATCACGTCCGGCCGGTACCGCTCCAGCGCCGCGCGGACACCGGCGGTGCGCAGGATGAAGCGATAGTGCGGGCTGCCCCGCACCGGCGGCGCCGCCACTTCGACCCAGACATGACGATCCCGCTCGACCACGCGGTCTTCCGCCCCCGGCACGATCTGGACCAGGGTGTGGGGGGTGCGTTCGAGGATATGGCGGCGCTTTTCGCGCAAGTAGGAAGATATTCCGCCTCCGCCATAGGGTGCATAACTCTGCGTGAGATCGCAGATGACGAGCGGACGGTCGCGCAACGGCATGGCTGGCACCAAAGCCGCAGATTGCTTCAACTCGGTTGCAGTGCGGCGCAGATACGAAGAAAAATGCAACATGCCGGCATCCTCGGCCAGCGGCCGACGCTCAAAACCAGCGACCGCGCCAGACCGCGTATAGACCCCAGGCTCCGCCGACTGCCAGCCCGAGGACGATGGCCGGAAGCCCGAACGGTGCCGAATGACCGGCCAGAGCGAGCAATTGGGCGACCAGCGGGGCGATGAAACCAATTCCGAACAGGAACGGCAACCAGTTCATCAGCTTGCGGAAGGCATCCTGCATGACCGGCGATCTAGCCGGAAACTGATTGCGGTTCTACTCTGTTCGCGCCGGCCATGCGGCAATCGTCAGTAGCGGCGGGCGACGGCGAACTCCGCTGCCTCGGCCATGGCGGTCCGGGCGGCGCCGGCAGGGAAGCCGGCAATCGCGTCGATGGCGCGCTGGGCGAACAGGCGGGCGCGATCGCGCGTGGCCGAGACGCAATCGTGGCGGCCGATCAGTTCGACCGCATGGGCGAGGTCCTCATCCGAGGTGCAGAACCCGGCGATGGCATCGCGCCAGAACTCGCGCTCCTCCTCCGAGCCGCGCGCATAGGCGAGGATCACCGGCAGGGTCATCTTGCCGTCGCGGAAATCGTCGCCCTTGCCCTTGCCCATTTCGTCGGATGAGGAATCGTAGTCGATCGCGTCATCGACCAATTGGAAGGCGATGCCGAGGTTGCGGCCATAGGATTCGAGCGCGGCTTCCGCCTTCTCGCCGGCTTCGGCGACGACCGCGCCGATCTTCGTCGCCGCGGCGAACAGCGCGGCGGTCTTGGCGCCGATGATCGAGAGGTAGCGGTCCTCGGTGGTTTCGACCTGGCGCTGGGCGGTCAACTGGTCGACCTCGCCCTCGGCGATGACGGCCGAGGCGTGGGAGAGGATCTTGAGCACCTTGAGGCTGCCGTCCTCGACCATCAGCTCGAAGGCGCGGGAGAACAGGAAATCGCCGACCAGCACCGTCGCCGGATTGCCGAAGACGATGTTGGCGGTCGCCTTGCCGCGCCGGAGGTCCGAGCCGTCGACCACATCGTCGTGCAGCAGGGTGGCGGTGTGGATGAATTCGACCGCGGCGGCGAGCTTGTGGTGGCGGGCGCCGTTGTACTGGCACAGCGCGGCGCCGGCGACGGTCAGCATCGGGCGCATGCGCTTGCCGCCGCCGGCGATCAGGTGGCCGGCCAGCGCCGGGATCAGCGGGATCTCGCTCTGCATGCGATCGAGGATCACGGCGTTGACCGCGTTCATGTCGGCGGCGGTGAGCGCGAGGATCGGATCGAGCGAGGGACCGCCGGGGCGCGGGCGCAAGGGGGTGACACTGGCGGACATGGCGGCGCCTTGCGCGCACATTTGCGCCAAGGCAAGCTTGGATTCACCCGCTGCCCCGTGCTAGCGGCAGGCGCATGACGGAAACGCCCCCTGCACCCGACACGACTTTGGCCGGCTATCGCGCCTCGATCGACAATATCGACGCGGCGCTGATCCACATGCTGGCCGAACGGTTCCGCATCACCAAGGCGGTCGGCGCCTACAAGGCGACCCATGCGCTCCCCGCGTCCGACCCGGCGCGCGAGGAACGGCAGATCGCCCGCCTGCGCAAGCTGGCCGAGGACGCGCAGCTCGACCCCGATTTCGGCGAGAAGTTCCTCCGCTTCATCATCCAGGAAGTGATCCGCCACCACGAGCAGGCGCAAGTGGCGGGCTGAATTCAGCCGCCTTCGCGGTCGATGAAATCCGCCAGCGAATATCTGCCAAGCACGGCGTTGAACGCCCCGATCGCCTCGTCGAAGATGCCGGGCAGGCCGCAGCGGCGGGTGAGCCGGCAATCCTCGCAATCGACCAGCCGGCAATGCCGCTCGGTCACCTCGATCACCGCGGCGAGGTTGATCTCGCTCGCCGGCCTGCCCAGTCGCAGCCCGCCGGACCGCCCCCGTGCCGCCCGCACGAAGCCGGCGTGAACCAGTTCGTTGGCGATCTTCATCAGGTGAGTCCGCGAGATGTCCTGCGCCTGGGCCACTTCGGCAATGGCGATGCGGCCGCCGCCGGCCGCCTCGGTCTGGGCGAGGTGGATCAGCAGGCGGAGCGCGTAGTCGGTGTGACGGGTGAGTTGCATCCTTTCAGTTTCGCACGGATTTCGGGCGGGGTGATTGATGCAAGTCAACGGAATCATTTTGCTGGATAGAAGGAAGAAGAAGAAGGTCCGAGGGGGTCACCCCCTCGGGCTCCCGGGACCTGGCGGCGTTGCGCTCCCGCGCGTCGGGGGGCCGTGTGGCGAAGCCGCCCTGAATTGTTCCGGCTTCGCCGGGGCGCCCCACGAGAGCTGAGCGCACTGGCAAAAGAACCCAGGGGGTCCGGGGGAAATGATTTCCCCCGGCCTTCCTTTCTTTCCTACCCCTTTGCCCTCGGCAACCTGAGCTTGACCAGCAGGCCGCCGAGGTCTTCGCTCTCGTCCAGTTCCACCCCTCCCCCATAGATCTCGGCGACGTCGCGGACGATCGCCAGGCCCAGCCCGGTGCCCGGTTTGCCGGTGTCGAGCCGGGCGCCACGGGCAAAGATGCGGGTGCGTTCGGCTTCGGGGATGCCGGTGCCGTCGTCCTCGATCCAGACTTCGCACATCCGGGCATCGCCGGGCACGGCATCGACGGTGACGAAGACCGAGCCGCCGCCGTATTTGGCGGCGTTTTCGATGAGGTTGCCGAGGATTTCGTCGAGGTCCTGGCGTTCGATGGCGACCATCGCGGCGGGGTTGCCGGCGAGGTCGAAGCGGGCCTGGTCGTAAAGCCGGGTGACGGCGCGGAGCACGGCCTCTACCGATTCGGTGACGTTGGCGCGGGCCTGGCCGACGGCGCGACGGCCGACGGCGCGGGCGCGGGCGAGGTGGTGATCGACCTGGCGGCGCATGACCGCCGCCTCGCGGATGACCGTGTCGGGCAGATCGGGCGCGCGGGCGGTGGCGGCGTTCATGACGACGGTCAGCGGGGTCTTGAGCGCGTGGGCGAGGTTGCCGGCGTGAGTGCGGGCTTCCTCGGCCTGGGTTTCGGCGTGGGCGAGCAGCGCGTTGAGTTCCTCGACCAGCGGCTGGACTTCGAGCGGGAGCGGCTCGGTGACGCGGTTGGCGCCGGTCTCGCGCAGGCGCTTGATCGCCTTGCGGACGCCGCGCAGCGGGCCGAGGCCGTACCAGGATTGCAGGCCGGCCATCAGCATCAGGCCGGAGCCGAGGACGACGAAGGCGCGGATCAGGATGGCGCGGAAGCGGGCGATCTGGCCGTCCAGCTCCTTGCGGTTCTGGGCGACGACGAACCACCACCGGGTCTGGCTGCCAGGCAGGATGATCGAGCGTTCGACGACGCGGAGGGTCTCGCCCGGGAACTGCCTGCTGTCGTACATGTGCGGCTGGCCATCGCGGTGGTCGGCGCGGACCTTGAGGCTGCGGTCCCACAGCGAGCGGGAGGGGAAATCGTCGTGGCCCTTGCCGCTGATCTGCCAGTAGAGGCCGGAGTTCGGTTCGAGGAAGCGCTGGTCGCCCAGGGGCCGGTTGAAGAACACTTCGCCGTCCGGGCCGATTTCGGCGGAGCCGACCATGGCGGTCAGCATGTAGCTCATCTGGTCGTCGAAGCTGCGGGTGACGAGGCCGGAGAGCGTGCGGTCGAGCGCGAGGCCGCCGACCAGCAGGAGCATGACGATCCAGCCGGTGGCGATCAGCATCATGCGCCGGGCCAGAGAACCTGTGTGGCGCGAACCGGTGTGGCGCGAGCCGGTGGGGGGTTCTGGTTCGGGGGGTGTGAGCGGGTTCAAGAAGGACGGCCCCCTTCGTCGGGCTCAGGACAGGCTTCGACAGGCTCAGGGCAGGCGGGCTTCGGGGGCGTCGGTTGTATCAGCCACGAGGCGCGGCCGGGTCGTCGAGGCTGTAGCCGAGGCCGCGGATGGTGGTGATGACGTCGGCGCCGAGCTTCTTGCGGATGCGGGTGACGAAGACTTCGATGGTGTTGGAATCGCGGTCGAAGTCCTGATCGTAGATGTGCTCGATCAGTTCGGTGCGGCTGACCACCTTGCCCTTGTGGTGGAGCAGGTAGGACAGGAGCTTGTACTCCTGGGCGGTCAGCTTGACCGGTTCGCCATCGAGGGTGACGCGGCCGGAACGGGTGTCGAGGCGGACGGGGCCGGCGGTCAATTCGCTGGAGGAGTTGCCCGAGGCGCGGCGGATCAGGGCGCGGAGACGGGCGATCAGTTCCTCGGTCTGGAACGGTTTCGCCAGGTAGTCGTCGGCGCCGGCATCGAGTCCCGCGACCTTGTCCGACCAGGAGTCCCGCGCGGTGAGGACCAGGACGGGGAAGGTGCGGCCTTCCTTGCGCCACATGCCGAGCACGGTGAGACCGTCGATCTCGGGCAGGCCAAGATCGAGGACGACGGCGTCGTATTCCTCGGTCTGGCCGAGAAAGTGGCCATCCTCGCCATCGGTCGAGAGATCGACCGCGTAGCCGGTCTGTTCGAGGGTGGACTTGAGCTGGCGGCCGAGAGTCGGTTCGTCCTCGACGATCAGGATGCGCATGGACGTGTTACCCCGTTGCTTGGTTACCGGGCCTTGGAATGGTGACTTGTGGCCGAAGCGTCAAGTTTACCGGCATTCTGGATCAGAGGGACTGGCCGGATCGGAGGGACTGGCCAGATCAGCGGGACTGGCGGATGACTTCGCCGGTGCGGGCGTCGACATCGACGAAGACGACGCGGCCGTCATGGATGAACTTGAGCCGGTAGGCCATGGCGGTCGGATCGTATTCGGGGCCGAGGTATTGCATGCGGGCCATGGTCGGCAGGACATGGCTCTCGATCTCGCGCAGCGGGCGGACGGCGCCGGCGCGGATGTCGCGGCGGACGGCGCCCTGGGCATCGCCGGGGCCGGCCAGGGCCTGGGGGATATCCGCCATGGTCACGAGGCCGGACAGTGCCAGTGCGGCGAGGATGGGCAGGGTCTTCATGTCGCTCCGGTTAGCCGACATGGCTTGAACGCGTGGTGAATGCGCGGCTGCGGGGTTGCCAGCACTCGGACAGTGCAGCTAGGGCGCCCAACATGGCTGCTCCCCCCGTACTGTCCTGGGAAGGTCTTGGTCTCCTGCAGGGATCGGGCTGGTTGTTCCGCGACCTCGATATCCATGTCGCCCCGCGCGACCGGCTGGCGCTGATCGGGCGCAACGGGGCGGGCAAGACGACGCTGCTGCGGCTGATCGCCGGCGAGATCGAGGGCGATGCCGGCAAGCGTTCGGTGGTGCCGGGGACGCGGGTGGTGACCCTGCCGCAGGACCCGGATTTCGCCGGCTGCGCGACGCTGATGGATTATGCGCTGAACGGGCCGAAGGCGCCGCCGCGGCACGAGGTCGAGACGATTGCCGGGCAACTGGGCATCGACATGGGCCGCGAGGCGGCGACGGCGAGCGGCGGCGAGAGGCGGCGGGCGGCGATCGCCCGGGCCTTGGCCAGCGAGCCGGACGTGCTGCTGCTCGACGAGCCGACCAACCATCTCGACCTGGCGGCGATCGACTGGCTGGAGGACTGGCTGGCGCGGTTCAAGGGGGCATTCGTCGTCATCAGCCATGACCGGACATTTTTGACCCGGCTGACGCGGGCGACCTTGTGGCTCGACCGGGGATCGCTGAGGCGGCGCGAGATCGGCTTCGGCGGCTACGAGGCGTGGGAAGAGGCGGTCTATGCCGAGGAGGCGCGGGCGGCCGAGCGGATGGACGCCAGGCTGAAGATCGAGACCCACTGGCTGGAGCGCGGGGTGACCGCGCGGCGCAAGCGCAACATGGGGCGGCTGGAGAAGCTGCACGAGATGCGGGCGGCGCGAGCGGCGATGATCACGCCGCAGGGGGTGGCCAAGCTGGCGGTGGTGGCCGACGACACCAAGACCAAATCGGTGATCGTCGCCGAGCATGTGACCAAGCGGTTCGGCGCCGGAGACCAGCAGCGGACGATCATCAGGGATTTTTCGCTGCGCATCCAGCGCGGGGACCGGATCGGCCTGGTCGGCGGCAACGGGGCGGGCAAGACGACGCTGCTCAAGCTGCTGACCGGGGAGATCGAACCGGACGAAGGCACGGTGGCGCTGGCGAAGACGCTTTCGGGCGTGACCATCGACCAGCAGCGCAGCCTGATGCAGCCGGAGAAGCGGGTGCGCGACGTGCTGGCGGAGGGCGGCGACTGGATCGACGTGCGCGGGGTGAGGAAGCACATCCAGGGTTATCTCAAGGACTTCCTGTTCGACCCCGGGCTGGTCGAGGCGCGGATCGGCACGCTTTCGGGCGGCGAGCGCTCGCGGCTGCTGCTGGCGCGGGAGTTTGCCCGGTTTTCCAACCTGCTGGTGCTGGACGAGCCGACCAACGACCTCGACCTCGAGACGCTGGACCTGCTGCAGGAGGTGATCGCCGACTATGACGGGACGGTGCTGATCGTCAGCCACGATCGCGACTTCCTCGACCGGACGGTGACGGTGACGCTGGGGCTGGATGGTTCGGGCAAGGTCGATGTCGTGGTCGGCGGCTATGCCGACTGGCAGCGGCAGCGGCAGCAGCGGACCGCGCCGGTCGTCGCGAAAGTGGCGGCGGCCCCTCCCCCGCCGCCGGTGCCGGCCCGCAAGGGCAAGCTCTCCTACAAGGACCAGCGGGATTACGACCTGCTGCCGGGGCGGATCGAGGAACTGGACGGGGAGATCGCGCGGCTGGAGGCGGCCTTGCACGATCCTGCGCTTTACGCGCGCGATCCGGCGAAGTTCGCGGCGCTGACGGCGGCGCTGGACAAGGCGCGGGGCGACAAGGACGCCGCCGAGGAGCGCTGGCTGGAGCTGGCCGAGCAGGTTGAAGGGTAAATGGCACTGGCCAAACGCGCCGGAATGGTGGATTGAGCGACACCGTTCCGGTTAAAGGGCCAGGTCATGATCAACCGACTGCGTGATATCCGGCGTGAGAAGGGGATGACGCTGGCAGACGTGGCGGCGGCCTGTGTCCCGGCGACGACGGCGCAGACCATCGGGCGGCTGGAGACCGGAACGCGCAATCTTTCGCTGGTGTGGATGAACCGGATCGCCGCCGCGCTGGGGGTCGATCCACAACTGCTGGTGCGGGCCGAGGAGGCCGAGCCGCCGAAAGTGGTGGCGCGGCTGCTGGCGACCGGTGCGGACGCGCTGAACAAGCCTCGCGATGCGGTGCTGCCGACAGCGTTCGGCGAAGGCGCGCTGGTGGCGATGGCGGTGGAGGCCAGCGCCGGCGATTATCGCGGCGGCGACCAGGTGTGGTTGCGGCAGGTCGAGGCCGGCGATTATGCCCGGCTGCTGAACCGCGATGTTCTGGCGCCGCGTTCGGGCGGGCGCTTCGCCTTCGGGCGGCTGATCCACCGTGACGGAACACGGGTGGCGCTGCTGCCGCCGGGGGCCGGGCAGCGGCAGGTGGTGATCGACAATCCGCCGTGGCTGGCGGTGGCGGAAATGCTGATCCGGAAATTGTAACCCGTGCGGGTTCTTTCGCTATCGACGCTGTTTCCCAGTCCGGCCAAGCCGGGGTTCGGGAAGTTCGTCGCCAGCCAGATGATGGCGGTGGCGGCGCGCGGGGATGTCGAGCTGGTCATGGTCAATCCGCTGGGGGTGCCGCCCTGGCCGCTGTCCCGCGCGGGGGCCTATGCGGCGCTGGCGGACTGTCCGGCGGAAAGCGAACTGGGCGGGGTGCCGGTGCTGCATCCGCGATTCCGGCTGATTCCGAAATGGGGGGCGACGGGCAATCCGGGGCGGATCGCGCGGGCGGTGCTGCCGATGGTCCGCCGGATGCACGCGGAGCGGCCGTTCGACCTGGTCGACGCGCAGTTCTTCTTTCCCGACGGGCCGGCGGCGATGGCGGTGGCGCGGGCGCTGGGGTTGCCGTTTACCGTCAAGGCGCGGGGATCGGACATTCATTACTGGGCGACGCGGCCGGCGGCCTTGCGGCAATTGCGCGCGGCGGCGGCGGCGAGCGCCGGGATGCTGAGCGTTTCCGACGCCCTGAAGCGCGACATGGTGGCGCTGGGGTTTCCGGGCGAGCGGATCCGGGTGCATTATACCGGGCTCGATCATGCGAAGTTCCGGGTGGTGGAGCGGATCGAGGCGAAATCGCGGCTGCCGGGGCTGCTGGGGCTGGCCCTGCCGGGCGGGGCGCGGTTGCTGGTGTGCCCGGGAGCGCTGATCGCGATCAAGGGGCAGGCGCTGGCGATCCGGGCGTTGCAGAATGTGGCGGGGGCCCATCTGGCGCTGGCCGGAACGGGGCCGGACGAGGCCGGCTTGCGGGGGCTGGCGGCGGAACTCGGTTTGGCGGAGCGCGTGCATTTCCTCGGGCAGGTTTCGCACGCGGTCCTGCCGGTGCTGATGGCGGCGGCGGATGTGGTGGTGCTGCCAAGCGAGCGCGAGGGGCTGGCCAATGTGTGGATCGAGGCGCTGGCTTGCGGGGCGCCGCTGGTGATTCCGGATATCGGCGGAGCGCGGGAGGTTGTGGTGGACGCCAGCGCCGGGCGGATCGCGCGGCGGGAGCCGGGGGCGATTGCGCTGGCGGTTCGGGAGCTGCTGATGCAGCCGGTGGCGCAGGCGGCGGTGGCGGCCCATGCGGGGCGGTTCTCGTGGGAGAACAATGCGGGGGAGCTGGTGGGGTTCTGGGGTGGTGTTGTGTTGGAATCGCGTTGATGCTGGGTTTCGGGGGGATTGTTTGGCGAGGCCGGCCAACAATAAGACTCCGGGGGGCCGGTGAGGTTGTGAATAACTGCCTGTGCCCCTCCACCACCCTTCGGGTGGTCCCCCTCCCCGCTGGCGGGGAGGATCGGGTACGGCTCGGCGGCCGCTGGCGAGTGCGACGTAACGCCTGGGGTAGCCGGGCAACATCAGGCCGGCATTGGGGCGCCCTTCGCGCATGGCGCGGGGCGGGAATGCGGCGGTGGGGTTTGGGTGGCGAATACGTAGCCCTGGCCGTTGCCGGCGGTGACTCCCCAAGCTTCGCCTGCCCTTACCCTTTGGGCTGCATTCCGTTCAGGTCATTCATTGCGAACGGCGGAGGGTATGCCTGTGACGCTCCGCTCGACCCTGAGGATGTGAAGCGGGCGGCCCGGCGGGTTCGCGATGCTAGGGCTGCCGTTACGGATGTCGCTTGCCAGCGACGGCTTCACATCCTTGCGGACGCTGGTTGCCTGGCCAGGTCTGAGACCGCGCCATGGCCCGCAACGCCGGCCTGAAACACCTGCGGCCGCGATCACCGGCCGGCAGGATGGCGGGGCTTATAACCTATTTGGTTTCCTCTGTCAATCGCCGATGCAATCGCCGCGACCTGCACCAAAGCGCGGGCTTCGGGAACCAGGGCGGCGTGGGCCGGATTGAGGTCGCGAGAACCACAGCCAAAGGACAGGATCATGACCAATCACGTCGCCAAGATTATCGAGATCGTCGGAACCTCGGAAACCAGCGTCGAGGACGCGATCCAGGGCGCGATCGCGCGGGCGGCCAGGACGCTCGACAACCTGCAGTGGTTCGAGGTGATCGAGACGCGCGGGTTCGTCGCCGATGGCAAGGTCGGCCGCTACCAGGTGGTGCTGAAGGTGGCGTTCGGGCTGGAGGAATAACGGCCCCGCGCCCGGCTCAGCCTTTCGCCACGACGCTTTCCGGCAGGTCCTTGCCGAACACGCGCTGGTAGTATTCGGCGACCAGCATGCGTTCGGTCTCGTCGCACTTGTTGAGGAACGAGAGGCGGAAGGCGAAGCCGGGATCGTGGAAGATCGCGGTGTTCTGCGCCCAGGTGATGACCGTGCGTGGGCTCATCACGGTCGAGATGTCGCCGTTGATGAAGCCGGCGCGGGTCAGGTCGGCGACCTTGACCATGTCGGCCACCAGCTTGGCATCGATCCCCGGCGCCTTTTTCGAGACGATTTCGACTTCGACCGGCTGGGCGAGGTAGTTCAGGCCGACGACGATGTTCCAGCGGTCCATCTGACCCTGGTTGATCGCCTGGGTGCCGTGATAGAGGCCGGAGGTATCGCCGAGGCCGACGGTGTTGGCGGTGGCGAACAGGCGGAAATTGGGGTTGGGCCGGATGACCCGGTTCTGATCCAGCAGGGTCAGCTTGCCTTCGGTTTCGAGCACGCGCTGGATGACGAACATGACGTCCGGGCGGCCGGCGTCGTATTCGTCGAACACCAGGGCGACCGGGTGCTGGAGCGCCCAGGGCAGCAGGCCTTCGCGGAATTCGGTGACCTGGAGACCGTCGCGCAGGACGATGGCATCGCGCCCGATGAGATCGATGCGGGAGATGTGGGCATCGAGGTTGATGCGGATGCACGGCCAGTTGAGCCGGGCGGCGACCTGTTCGATGTGAGTCGACTTGCCGGTGCCGTGATAGCCCTGGACCATGACGCGGCGGTTGAAGGCGAAGCCGGCGAGGATGGCGAGGGTGGTGTCCGGATCGAACACGTAGCTCTCGTCACGATCGGGCACGCGCTCGTCGGCGACGGAGAACGCGGGCACCTTCATGTCGATATCGATGCCGAAGGTCTCGCGCACATCGACCTCGCGGTCGGGCGCGGGCAGGGTTGTCGTCGAGCGGGGATCGTGGATGGCGTCGGTCATGGCGAACCGCCTATACGCGGGCGCGGCGCGCTGCAATATGCTTCGCGTGCGATGCGGGAGGAGGCGTGGCGATGCTGGTCTATGGCGTGTTTCTCAGCCCCTATGTGCGCAAGGTCTGCCTGGCGGCGCACGAAAAGGGCGTGGCCTATGAGCTGAAGCGGACGCCGCCGGGGAGCACCAGGCCGGAGTTTCGCGCGATCAGCCCGTTCGGGACGATTCCGGCGGTGCGGGACGGCGATTTCACGCTGGCCGACAGCAGCGCGATTCTGGCATGGATGGACGCGAAGTTCGCCGGGCCGGCGCTTTGGCCGGCCGATGCCGAGGCGCGCGGGCGGGCGGTGTGGTTCGAGGAGCTGGCCGACGGCGTGATCGGCGGGCCGGGGCTGAAGGTGCTGTTCAACCGCTATGTCGCGCCGGTGCTGATGAAGGTGCCGGGCGACGAGGCGCTGGCGGAACAGGGGGCGGCGGAGCTGCCGCGCGCCTGGGACTATCTGGAGCGGGCGGTGCCGGACGCGGGGTGGCTGGCGGGCGAATTCTCGATTGCCGATCATGCGGTCGCCTCGATGATCGCTTCCATCGGCCATGCCGGGGCGGCGCCTTCGCCGGCGGTCTATCCGCGGATCGCCGCGTGGCTGGCGCGGGTCCATGCGCGGCCGGCGTGGCGGGCGGTGGCGGAGGAGGAGGCGGCGCCGCGCGGGACGGGGTGACGGGTTAGCGCAGTGCGAATGACGCGACGAAGGGGGCGGGATCGCCGGTGGTGACGAGGCCGAGCGGGGCGAGGTCTGCCGGGGGGCGCTTGCCGTAGATCAGCGCCTTGAGCGGGGCGGTGTCGGGCGCGGCGAGGTGCAGGGGGGCGCTTTGCCCTGCCCCGCGCTCGACGGTGATGCGGCCATCGGCGATGGTGACATGGAAGCGGTCGTCGGCCACGTGGATCGCGGCGGTCAGTTGGTCGGCCGGTGCCCGTTCGGCGCGGAATGTGGCGCGCAGGCTCATCATCAGGGCGGCGGCGCTCAGCGGCAGGGTCGGGTCGTGGCCGGGGGAAAGGAGCGCCCAGCGGCACAGCGCGAGCATCGCCTCATCGGCCTGGTAGCCCCATTCGGTCAGTTCGTAGACAGGCACCGAGGCCGGGGGGGGCAGCGTGATGTGGCGCAGGACGCCGGCGGCTTCGAGATCGCCGAGGCGTTCGGCGAGGACGCGGGCGCTGATCGCCGGCAGGCCGGCGCGCAACGCCCCGAACCGGCGGGGGCCGAACATGAGTTCGCGCATGATCAGCAGCGCCCAGCGTTCGCCGAGCAGCTCAAGCGCGAAGGCCGCCCCGCAGGCGTCGCGGTAGCGGCGACCGTGGCGGGGTTGGATGCCGTCAGTGGTTATTTTTTGTAACTTCACGGTTGCAACCCATAACTCAAGCAGGCAGTCTTGGGCAACAGCGATTCGTCCAGGGATCGCACATCCGGGAGCCCCACCTCCATGACCCAGCCGCCACGCATGATCTTCGTGAACCTGCCGGTTCGCGACCTTCCCGCCGCCCGCGCCTTTTATGCCGCGCTGGGCTTCACCAACGAGCCGCGCTTCACCGACGAGACGGCGGCGGCGATGGTCTGGTCGGAGACGATCTTCGTCATGCTGCTGACCCATGCCAAGTGGGCGACGTTTACCGACAAGCCGCTGCCGCCGGCCGATTCCTGCGGGGTCATGCTGTGCCTGTCCTGCACGGACCGGGCGGAAGTGGACCGGCTGGCGGACGCGGCGGGGCCGGCTGGCGGCACCAGCGATGCCAACCCGCCGGAGGACCACGGCTTCATGTTCAGCCGCAGCCTGGCCGATCCCGATGGCCATGTCTGGGAGGTGATGTGGATGGACCCGGCGGTGGCCAATGGCGCCGGGCCGGTGGCGATGGAGGCCTGAGATGCCGCTTGATGCCGATGCCGCGACCGTGATCACCGGGTTTCGCGCCGGGCCGCCGTTCATCGAGGGGCTGGTGCGGGACTTGCGGGTGCGCTGGGCCTTCGAGGAGATCGGCCGGGGTTACCGCGTGGAGCTGTTCGATGCGATGGCGGCGCGGCCTGAAGGTTATTCGGAATGGCAGCCGTTCGGCCAGGTGCCGGCGTTTGCCGATGACCGGGTGCGGATGTTCGAGACCGGGGCGATGCTGCTCTATCTCGGCGAGCAGGACGAGCGGCTCCTGCCGCGCGAGCCGCAGGCGAAGTGGACGGCGGCGAGCTGGGCGTTCGCCGCGCTCAATTCGGTCGAGCCGTTCATCGCGCCGCTGCTGTTCACCAACGTGGTCCACAAGGACGAGGCTTGGGCCGGGCCGGCGCGCGAGGCGTTTCTCGGCCATGCGCGGCGGCGGCTGGGGCAGGTCGAGGCGGCGCTCGGGCAGGGCGAATGGCTGGCGGGAGGTTTTTCGCTGGCCGATATCCTGATGGTCACAGTACTGCGGCAGCTTGACCGGACGGGCGAGCTGGCGGCGTTTCCGGCGCTGGCCGATTATAAGGCACGAGGCGAGGCGCGACCGGCGTTCGGACGGGCGCTGGCGGATCACCTCGCCGGGTTCGATGGAGCAGCCGCATGACTTACGTCGAAGGATTCGTCACACCGGTTCCGACCGCCAATCGCGAGGCCTATCGGGACATGGCGCGGGTAGTGGGCAAGGTGTTCATCGACAATGGCGCGCTCGAGGTGATCGAGGCCTGGGGCGACGATGTGCCGCCGGGCCATACGACCGATTTCCAGCGCGCCGTGGCGCTGGGGCCGGATGAGACGGTGGTGTTTTCGCTGGTGCTGTGGCCTTCACGCGAAGTGCGGGACCGGAACCACAAGGCGATGGTCGACGATCCCCGCTTTGAAGCGCTTCCTCGCGATATCTTCGATGGTAGGCGCATGATTCATGGCGGATTCGCCACACTGCTCGATCTGCGCAAAGGAGAACCGGCATGAGCAAGCTGCATGGGTCATGGATCTGGTATGAGCTGATGACGCCGGACGTGGCGGCGGCCAAGGCGTTCTACGAGGCGGTGGTCGGCTGGACGATCACGCCGGGGACCGAGCCGCCGATCTTCTATGGTTTCATCGCCAATGCCGATGGCGGCATGACCGGCGGGGTGCTGCCGCTGAGCGAGGAGATGCTGGCGGGCGGAGCGCGGCCGGCGTGGCTGGGCTATATCGGCGTGGACGATGTCGATGCGGCGACGGCGGCGATCGAGGCGGCAGGCGGCACGGTGCTGATGCCGAAGACGACGATCGATGTCGGCAGCTTCGCGCTCGTCGCCGACTGCTGCGGGGCGCCGTTCTATGTGATGACGCCGGCGGGCGCGGACGGGCAATCGACGGCGTTTTCGCGGGACCTGGTCGGGCGGTGTTCGTGGAACGAGCTGATGGCCGGCGACCTCGACAAGGCGCTGGGGTTCTATACCGGCCTGTTCGGCTGGACGCTGCCGCCGGCGATGGACATGGGGGAATTCGGGCCATATCAGTTCCTGGCGAACGGCGGCGAGGCGATGGAGGACGCGTTCGGAGCGGCGATGAAGAAGATGCCGCAAGTGCCGGTATCGGCGTGGAATCACTATTTCCGGGTGGCGGATATCGACGCGGCCAAGGCTACGGCGGAAGCGCGCGGCGGGACGGTGGTGAACGGGCCGATGGAGGTGCCCGGCGGCGACTGGATCGTCCAGGCGGTGGACCCGCAGGGCGCGTTTTTCTGCATCGTCGGGCAGAGGAGAGTGTGATGGGCGAGGCGCGCAAGGGCGGGATCTGCCTGTGGTTCGACCGCGCGGTGCATGGCGGGGCGGCGGAGGCGGCGCGGTTCTATGCCGCGACTTTTCCCGACAGCTTCGTCGGCCGGGCGGGCGATGCCCCGACCGACTATCCCGCCGGCAAGGCGGGGGACGCGCTGACGGTGGAGTTCACCGTGCTCGGGTTTCCCTGCCTGGGGCTGAATGGCGGGCCGATGTACCGGCATAGCGGGGCTTTTTCGTTTACCGTCGCGACCGATACGCAGGACGAGACGGACCGTTACTGGGCGGCGCTGACCGCCGATGGCGGGGCGGAATCGCGGTGTGGCTGGTGCCAGGACCGCTGGGGGATTTCCTGGCAGATCACCCCGCGCGTGCTGAGCGAGGGGATGAGCGACCCGGACCCGGCGGTGCGCGAGCGGGTGTTCCAGGCGATGATGACGATGGGCAAGATCGACCATGCGGCGATCGAGGCGGCGCGAAAGGGCGGATGATGCTGCGGCTTCATGGACATCCATTCTCTTCCTACACCTGGAAGGCGCTGATCCCGCTTTATGCCAACGGGACGGCGTTCGAATTCGTCGAGACGGGCGGGGACCGGCCGCTCTCCGAGCAGTTTCCGGGGCGGGTCCATCCCGGCGGGCATATTCCGGTGCTGGAGGACGGCGACGCGGTCGTGATCGAGGCGACCACGATCGTCGAGCATCTGGCCGTGCACCATCCCGGGGTGGCGCCGCTGATCCCGGCCGATCCGGCCGAGGCGGTGGTGGCGCGGATGCTGGACCGGGTGTTCGACAACTATGTGATGGGCAACATGCAGCGGGTGGTGGCGGCGCATTTCATCAGCCGGGACAAGCCGGAACTGGGATTGCGCGACGCGCCGGACGCGGCCGAGATCACAGCGGCGAAGGCGCGGCTGCGGCAGGCCTATGGCTGGTTGGAAGGCTGGCTGGGGGCGAACCGGCTGCCGCCGCATGTCAGCCTGGTGACCTGTGCCGCAGCCCCGAGCCTGTTCTATGCCGACTGGATCGAGCCGATCGGGGTGGACTGCCCGCGTGTGCGGGCGCTCCGGGCCGAACTGTTGGCCTTGCCGGCGGTCGTGCGGTGTGTCGAGGATGCGCGGCCTTACCGGCCCTATTTCCCGCTGGGCGCGCCGGACCGGGACTGACCCCCTTCCCTTCTTCCCCCACAGGAGACTGCCATGAACGAGCTTTCGATTTCCCGCCTGATCGCGGCGCCGCCTGAGGTTGTCTGGGACGCAATGGTCAACCGCTTTGCCGAATGGTGGTGCCCGGCGCCGTGGCGGGCGGAGATCGTTCATTGGGACCGGCGGCCCGGCGGGCGGGCGGATACGGTGATGTATGGGCCGGACGGGGAGGTCATGCCGCAGAACGGCATCTTCCTCGACTGGCAGGAAGGGCGGCGGTTCGCCATGACCGATGCGATCAACGGCGACCTGGAGCCGGCGGGGCCGTTCATGATCGGCATCTGGGAGATCGAGGCCGAAGGTGGGCAGACACGCTATACCGCGCGGGCTCGGCACTGGACCGAAGAGGCCAAGGCGCAGCACGAGGCGATGGGATTCGAGCAGGGCTGGACGGCGGCGGCGGCGCAACTGGCGGGGTTGTGCGAGGGGTGATTTGGCCAGACGTAACCGGCTTCGCCGGGCAAGAGGGCTTTGCCCTCCTGCACCACCCAGCAAAGGCGGAGCCTTTGCAAACCAATTGAAACGCGCGTCGGGCGCGATTGCAGTGTCCGTGATGATATATTTTGAAGCCGCTGTCGCGGCAGGCTTTGTTACGCGGGTCCAGGGGCGTCACGCCCCTGGCGGGTGCAGGGCAGCGCCCTGCAAACTTCACCTCACGCGAACGCCGCGGTTTTCTTCAGCAATTGATAGGCTTCGACGACGCCTTGCAGTTTCGCCTCGAAGCTGCGGTCGCCGCCGTTGCGGTCGGGGTGGTAGCGGCGGACGAGTTCGGAGTAGCAGGTGCGCAGGGCCTTGCGGTCGGCGCCGGGGGTGAGGCCGAGCAGGTCCATGGCGCGGCGTTGTTCGGGGTTCAGGGTGGCCATGGCGGCGCTGCGGGCGCGGGCGGCGGCCTGTTGTTCGGGGGTGCGGATGCGGGCGCGCATGTGGGCGCCGATGGCGTCGAGCGGATCGCCGAAATCGGCCCAGCGGGGATTTTGCGCGAACGGATCGGCGCGGAACACGCGGCTTTCGCGTTCCCAGCCGTGGAGCGGGGATTGGGCGGCAAGGATGTCGTCGGCGGTCATGCCGGCGAAATAGTCGTAGCCGGAATTGAACTGGCGGATGTGTTCGAGGCAGAACCAGCGGTAGTTGCCGGGGCCATCGAAACCGGGGGGAACAGGGCCGGGGGCACGGAATTCGCCCTTGTCCTCGCACTCGGGCCAGTCGCACAGGCGTTGGGAGGATTGGACCCGGCCATGGAATCGGTCATGCTTCACGGGTTTCAGATGGGGCGAAATGGCCTAAATGGAAACCCCGAAGGAGATGACATGACTGGTCCCGTAGCCGAGGAAATCACCGAGCTGTTGACCGCCGCGTTCGCGCCGAGCCGGCTGGAGGTGATCAACGACAGTGCCAGCCACCGCGGCCATGCCGGGCATGACGGCACGGACGAATCGCATTTCACCGTGGAGATCGAGAGCGCTGCCTTTGCCGGGGTTTCGCGGGTGGAGCGGCAGCGGCGGGTCAACCGGGCGCTGGGGGACATTCCCGGCCAGCGGGTCCATGCCCTGGCGATCCGGGCGAGCGCGCCGGGGGAATGACGGCACGCGCGAGCGGGGACGCCCTGCCCTCGCCCGGGCGGCGGCTGCGGCGGGCGGCGCGAATCCTCCTGTTCGACCCGGAGGGGCGGCTGCTGCTGTTCCGCTTCACGCCGGAGGGGGCGGCGCCGTTCTGGTGCACGCCGGGGGGCGAGTGCGACCCGGGCGAGGCGTTTCGCGACGCGGCGGTGCGCGAGCTGCTGGAGGAGACCGGGCTGATGCTCGCCGACTATGGCGATCCCGGGCCGGAGGTGCGGCGGATCGTCGCCGATTTCACCATTTTCACCGGCGAGGCGATCACCGCCGACGAGCGCTATTTCCGGGTGGAGGCGCCGCATTCGCGGGTCGATACCGGCGGGCATACCGCGCTGGAGCGGGCAGTGATGCGCGAGCATCGCTGGTTTTCGCGGGCCGAGCTGGCGGGGTGGCACGAGACGGTGTTTCCGCAGGACATCCTCGCCATGTGGTGAGCCGGGCTTCGGCCCTGCGGATCAGAACTCGCCCAGTCGTCGTCCCCGGCGGCGGCAAGGGCGAGATTGCCGGCAACCGGCAGCGCTCTGGGCGGGAGGGACGCCGGAGCGGGCCTTCCGGCCGGCTGGCCGCCATTGGCCAAGGTCGCGCGGCGCAGGGCGGTGCCGGCCTGGACGCTGGCCGGCCGCGTCTGTGCATTCCGGCTGCGGAAGCCGGAGACCAGGCCCTGCAGCGCATCCGCCTCGGCCCTGAGCGAGCGGGTGGCGGCGGTCGATTGCTCGACCATGGCCGCGTTCTGCTGGGTCATGCGGTCCATCTCGGTGATCGCGACGGCGACCTGCTGGAGCTGGGCCGCCTGTTGCTCCGCCGATCCGGCGATGCCGGCAATGGCCTGGTTGATCTCGGCCACGCTGCCGACGATCTCGCGCAGCCGCGCCCCGGTTTCCCCGACCAGCTCGACCCCGGCGCCGACCTGCGTGGAGCTGTTGGCGATGAGGTTGCGGATGTCGCTGGCGGCATCGGCGGAACGCTGGGCCAGGGCGCGCACCTCGGTGGCGACCACGGCGAAGCCCTTGCCGGCGTCGCCGGCGCGGGCGGCTTCGACGCCCGCGTTCAGGGCCAGCAAGTTCGTCTGGAAGGCGATGCCGTCGATCAGGGCGACGATCTGGCCGATCTCCTGCGAGGACTGCTCGATCGCCGACATCGCGGCAACGGCGCGATCGACCACCTCGCCGCCATCGGATGCCTGGCGGTGGGCGTCGCCGACCGCGCGCTGCATGGCGCCGACGCCGCCTGCGGTCTGGCGGATCGAGGCGGTGATCTGGTTCATCGCCGCCGAGGTTTCCTCGACGTTGGCCGCCTGCTGGACGTTGCGGCCGGCGAGATCGTCGGCGGCCGAGGCGATTTCGCCGATGGCGCGCATGACGCTGGCGGTGCTGACCCGGACATTGCCCATCGCATCGCGCAGGGCGGCCTGCGCGGTGTTGAAGTTCTCGCGCAGTTCCTCGTAGGCGGCGGGTAGCGGCGCGGCGATGTGATATTCGAGATCCTTGCCGGCCATGCGGCCGAGCGCGACGGAGAGGGCGGAGACGACCTCCTGCTGCTCGCGATGGGCTGCGGCCTGGGCGGTGCCGGCTTCGCGGAACACCTGCATGGCCCGCGCCATCGTCCCGACCTCGTCATCCCGTTCGGCGCCATCGACCGGCACGGTCCAGTCACCACGGGCCATCCGCTCCATGGCGGTGGCGGTGCCGGCCAGAGGGGTGACGATGCCGCGATCGACCAGGCGGGCGGCGAGCAGGATCGCGGCGACCAGCAGGACGGCGATCAGGCCGACGGCGGCGAGCGCCCAGGCGATCCGGGTTTCGCTGCGGGCGAGGAAGGCGGCCTTGTAGCGGCCGGACTGGGCGACCAGCCGGTCGATCTCGTCATGCTGGGCCTGGAAGCGGGGGGCGAGCTCGCTGTCGAGGATCTCGACGGCACGGGCCTTGTCACCGGCGCGGACGGCGGGGAGATAGCGCTCGTCCATGATCGCCCAGAAGGCGTCGGCTTCGGACAGGGTGCTGGCGAGCGCCGGGCGAAGTTCTTCCGGGACGGGGGCCGTCTTCCAGTATGCCCGGCGGCTGGCGAATTCGCGGCGGCATTCGGCCAGCTGGTCGATCTGGTAGCGGGTCGACTCGGGCCGGGTCTGGATCAGGGTGGCGCGGAGATAGGGTTCGACGACGAAGGCCGGCGGCGGCAGGATATCCGCCAGCAGTTCGTCCTGCAACGCGCCTTGACGCTGGATCGGGCCGCCAAAGCGGACCTGGGCGATGATCACGGTCGAGACGACCAGCGCCGCCGCGAGCAGGGCCACGAGCAACCTGGCACCGTGACGGGCTTTCTTCCTGATCGACATCCTGTCTGCCTGCCAATGAACTACTGGATGAGGGCAATGACTAACAGACAGAGTAGAACCGGCGGCTTGCAATCGATTCAGGGTTTGCCGCAAGATTATCGTGGATTTTATAATTCGGCAGCAATGCTGTGCGAAATACTATTCGTAACTGCTCGATAACATTGCGACATGAGTGTCGGGAAATTGTCCAGAAAGCAGATTGCGGACTCAGGTCGCGAGGAACCGGGCCATTTCCTCGCCGAGTTCGCGACGGGTGACGCAGCTCATGTGAGTGCCGGGGATGGCGACGTGGCGGGCGTCCGGCAGGGCGGCGGCGAGCGGCTCGGGCGCGCCGTTGTCACGGTCGTCCTCGCCGCACAGGACGAGGGTGGGCGGGCTGATCAGGGCGAGATCGTCGGCCGGCTTTGCCGCGAGCGCGACCAGCAGCAGGCGGGCGGCGGCGCGGTCGATCCCGGTGGACTTGAGGAAGCCCTGGACGAAGTATGCCGGATCGTCGCGCTCGATCGAGCCGTAGCGGTCGATCGCATCGATGAAGAACTGGCTGCGGGAATTCCAGCCGAGAAGTCCCTCGTAGCCCATGCCGGCGACGATCAGCCGGCGCGGGCGCAGGCCCGCGGCGACCCCGCCGATGACGGTGCGGGCGCCGAGCGAGAAGCCGCCGAGATCGTATTCGCCGGGCTGGAGGCCAAGGGCGGCGACGGTGGCGCGGAGATCGGCGACGAGGACGTCGGGCGGATAGGCGGCGGGATCGTGCGGGGCGGCGCTGAGGCCGTGGGCGCGCAGATCCGGCATCAGGACTTCGAACCCGGCGGCGGCGAGGCGGGCGGCGGTGCCATAGCGCAGCCAGTTGACGTCGGCATTGGAGAACAGGCCATGCAGCAGGAGCAGCGGCGTGCCGGCGCCGAGGCGATGGACGGCGAGCGGCGCGCCATCGAAACCGGGAACGGTGGTTACCGCGACGCTGTCATCCTGCTCGGCCATTCATGGCTCCTGCCACAGTTTCCTGAAACGGGGCAGCCCCCAATTGGCGCTTGCAGGATGCTTGCAATCGTTCATTGCCAAATTGCGCCGGCCAAATTGCGCCGCATTGTCGGAAGATTGCACGGACCATGAGTGTCATCGCCATCTACAGCCCCAAGGGCGGCGTCGGCAAATCGACCATCGCGGTCGATCTCGCCTGGCGCGCGGCGATGTATGGCGGGTTGCGCACGCTGCTGTGGGACCTCGATGTGCAGGGCGGGTCGAGCTATCTGCTCGGCCTGGACGAGGACGTGCGCCTGCGCGCCGCCCACGTGTTCCAGCGGGAGGGCCGGCCGCAGAACGTGGCGGCGGCGACCGCTCACGAACGGCTGTTCCTGCTCAATGCCGACGAGAGCCTGCGCACCCTGCCGGTGCAACTGGCGCGGATCGGCCAGCGGCGGCGGCTGGCGCAACTGACCGTGGCGCTGCGCCGTGACTATGACCGGGTGGTACTCGACTGCCCGCCGATGCAGAACGAGGTGTCCGACCAGGTGATCGCGGCGGCGGACGTGCTGATCGTGCCGCTGCCCCCTTCCCCGCTTTCGGCGCGCGCGCTCGACCTCCTGCGCCGCGACCTGACGCGCAACCATTCGCGCCATCCGCCGATCCTGCCGGTGCTGTCGCTCTACGATTCGCGCCGCAAGCTGCACCGCCTGGCGCGCGAGGGGCGGATGGCGCCGTTTCCGGTGATCCCGAACTGCAGCGAACTGGAGAAGGTGGCGGTCAACCGGGCGCCGGTGGACAGTTTCGCCCGCTGGGCCGACGGGGCGCGGGCGCTCGACCGCCTGTGGCGCGCGATCGAGGAGAAACTGGCGGAGTTGAAGGCGGCCTGACTGGTCTGCCCTCGCCGCCGGTTCAATGCCGGTCGGACCTGGGGCCAGATGGATGCGGGCCGAACAGGACAACGACCGCCGCGACGACCGCGAGGGCGGCGGTGAACAGGAACACCTGGTTCATGCCCACCGTGTTGGCCTCGCGCTCGACCGTCGCGGCGACGAACATGCGGATCTGGTCGAGATCGAAGCCGCGCGATGCAAGCGTGGACTGGACCTCTGCCGGTTGCAGGCTGGAGACGATCTCGTTGCGCGAGACGCGCTGGAAATTGCCCCACCAGGTCATCGCCAGCGAGGTCGAGATGGCCAGCGCGACGGTGCGGACGAACGTCTGCAGCCCGGCGGCCGAGGAAAGCTTGTCCGCCGGAACGGCCGAGAGCGACAGGGTCGCCAGCGGCACCGCGATCAGCGGGATGCCGAGGCCGCTCAGGAACATCGGCAGGGCGAGATCGAAATAGCTGGAGCCGGTGGTCCAGGTCAGCGCCCGGAACACCGACACCACGCCCAGCCAGAAGATGCCGAACGCCATGAGCAGGCGCAGGTTGAACAGGCGGGCCATGCGGGCGACGAAGGCCGAGACGATCATCCCGGCGACGGCCTGGAAGGCGGTGACGGTGCCGGCGAGGAAGGCGGGAAAGCCCAGCGTGGACTGCAGCCACTGCGGCGCGATCACCACGACCGAGAAGATCACGCCGTAGCACAGGCCGAACGGCGCGACGGTCATCGCGAAGGAGGGATAGCGGAAGATCGAGAGATCGACGACCGGGTGTTCTTCGGTCAGCTCCCAGATGACGAACACGCAGAAGCCGATGGCGGCGCCGATGGCCAGCGCGACGATCAGCGGATCGCCGAACCAGTCCCGGTCGCGGCCGATGTCGAGCATGATCTGCAGGCAGGTGATCCAGAACACCAGCAAGGCGATGCCGACGCGATCGATTGGCCGGGTGGCGGTGGGGGTTTCGACCGGGCGCAGCACGAGCAGGGACGAGGCGACGAGCAGGGCGGCGATCGGCACGTTGATCAGGAAGATCCAGTGCCAGTTGACCGTGTCGCTGATCAGGCCGCCGAGGATCGGCCCGAGCGCCGGGCCGGCCATGACCGTCATCGACCAGGTGCCGAGCGCGGCGGTGCGCTGTTCGGGCGGGTAGATCCGCATGGTCAGTGCCTGGGACAGCGGCAGCAGCGGCGCGCCGCACAGGCCCTGGCCGATGCGGCAGGCGACCAGCATGCCGAGGCTGAGCGACAGGCCGCAGAGCAGCGAGAACAGGCCGAAGCCGATCATCCCGGCGATGAACAGGCGCACCGAGCCGAAGCGCTGCGACAGCCAGCCGGTGAGCGGGACGCAGATTGCCTCGGCGACGGCGTAGGAGGTGATGATCCAGGTGCCCTGGTCGAGGGTGATGCCGAGTTCGCCGGCGATGTGCGGGACCGAGACGTTGGCGATCGTCAGGTCGAGGATGACCATGAAGTTGCCGAAGGTCAGGGTGAACGCCGCCAGCGTGCGGCGGCGGCCGCTCAGGATCGAATGGGGCGGCCGCTCGACCGGCTCCATCAGGGCCGGTCAGTCTTCTCGGCGGGGACGAAGCTCTGGGCGTTGACGTTGAGCCAGATCAGCATCGGCGCGGCGGCATAGACCGAGGAATAGGTGCAGACGAACAGGCCGAGCAGCATCGCCGCCGAGAAGCCGAAGATGACCTTGGGGCCGAGCACCAGCAGCGCGAGCAGCGTGATCAGCATGGTCATCGACACCATGACGGTGCGGCCGAGCGTCTCGTTGACCGACAGATCGAGCAGTTCCTCCATCGGCATCTTGCGGTATTTCTTGAGGTTTTCGCGGATGCGGTCGTAGACGACAATGGTGTCGTTCAGCGAATAGCCGATGACCGTGAGGATGGCGGCGACGATGGTCAGGTCGAACTCCATCTGGGTCAGGGCGAACAGTCCCATGACGAGGCTGACGTCGTGGATCAGGCTGACCAGGGTGCCGACGCCGAACTGCCATTCGAAGCGGTACCAGATGTAGATCGAGATGGCGATGGCGGCGAAGCCGAGCGCCTTGAACGCGGTCCAGCCCAGCTCCTTGGAGACTTTGCCGGAGACCGAATCGACCCCGTCGATGCGGGCATCGGCATGGTGCGAGCGGACATCGGCGGTGATGCGCTTGGCCATGGCATCGGCGAGGCCGGCGTTGTGTTCCGAGCCTTCGGGCAGGCGCAGGCGGATGGAGACGGCATTCGGGGCGCCGAAGGTCTGGATGATCGGCTCGCCATAGCCGAGCTTTTCGATCTCGCCGCGCAGGGTGGCGACGGGCGCTTCGGCCGACTGGGTGAAGGTGACGCGGATCATCTGGCCGCCGACGAAATCGACGCCGAGGTTGAGGCCGTTGGTCAGCACCAGGACCCAGGAGCCGATCATCAGGATCACCGAGATGATCGTCGTCGGCCACTGCCACTTGAGGAAGTGGAGGTTGGTGTGTTCGGGGACGAGCTTGAGCAGGCGCATGGAACCGGTCCCTTAGATGTTGATGTCGGCCGGGCGCGCCTTGCGCAGCCACAGGGCGACCCACATGCGGGTGAGGTAGACGGCGGTGAACACCGAGGTGACGATGCCGATCATCAGCACCACGGCGAAGCCCTTGACCGGGCCGGAGCCGAACAGGAACATCATCGTCGCGGCGATGACGTGGGTGATATTGGCATCGAAGATGGTGCGGCTGGCTTCCTTGTAGCCGATGTCCACCGCCTGGAACACCTTGCGGCCCCGGCGGCGTTCCTCGCGGATGCGCTCGTTGATCAGCACGTTGGCATCGACCGCAGCGCCGATGGTGAGGACGAAGCCGGCGATGCCGGGCATGGTCAGCGTGGTGTTGAACACCGCCATGACGCCGAGGATCATCAGCACGTTGATGATCAGCGCGGCATCGGCATAGAGGCCGAAGCGGCCGTAGCTGAGCGCGATCAGCAGGATGACGATGACCGCGCCGACCGCCATGGCGACCACGCCCTTGTGGATCGAATCGGCGCCGAGATCCGGCCCGACGGTGCGTTCCTCGACCACCTTGAGATCGACCGGCAGGGCGCCGGAGCGCAGCGAGATGGCGAGCTGGTTGGCGCTTTCGACGGTGAAATTGCCCGAGATCTGCGCCGAGCCGCCGAGGATCGGCTCGTTGATGTTGGGCGCCGACAGCACCTTGCCATCGAGGATGATGGCGAACGGGCGGCCGACGTTGGCGGTGGTCAGCTTGGCGAACTTCTCGCCGCCTTCCTGGTTGAAGGTGATCGAGACGATGGCCGAATTGCTGCGCTGGTCGAAGCCCTGCTGGGCATTGGTCAGCTGGTCGCCCTTGATGCCGCCGAGGCGCTTGACCGCGATGGCGCCCGCTTGCGCGCCATTGGCGCCCGCGGCATAGGGGACGATCTCGCTGCCCGGCGGGGCGATGCCGCGCGCGACATCGGCGGGGAGCGCGGACATGTCGACCAGCTTGAATTCGAGCTTGGCGGTCTGGCCGAGCAGCGCCTTGAGCGCGGTCGGGTCCTTGAGGCCGGGAACCTGGACGACGATGCGATCGGCACCCTGGCGGATGATCGTCGGTTCGCGGGTGCCGAGCGCGTCGATGCGCTTGCGGATGACGTCGGTCGCGGTGTCCATCGCGTTGGACACGGCCTGGTCGATGCCTTCCCTGGTCGGGGTCAGGACGAAGCGGGAGGTGTCGACGACCTTGATGTCCCAGTCCCGCTTGCCGGTGAGGCCGGCGCCGTTGGTCAGCGGCAGGATCAGCTCGCGGGCGGCATCGACCTGGCTCGGGTCCTCGACCATGAAGGAGAGCGCGCCGTCGCGGTTGGAGATGTCGCCGATGCGCACCTTGCCGTTGAGCTTGAACTTGGCGCGGACCGATTCCTCCATCGTCTCCAGCCGCTGGCTGACGACCTGTTCGGCATTGGCTTCGAGCAGGAGGTGGCTGCCGCCGGCGAGATCGAGGCCGAGGCTGATGCGCGGGGCGGGGAGCGCCGCCGGCCATTGCAGCCCGGCGACCGAGGCCAGCGAGGGCAGCGACGCGGCGACCGCGACCAGCGCCACGAACCAGAACCAGAGCTGTTTCCAGCGGGGAAAATCGAGCATGTGCGGGCGGTCCGGTCGCTTGTCGGCAGGGTCTTGCGGGCGCTTGTTTCGGGTCGGTCGATCAGTCGTTGGCGGCGGCACTGCCGCCGGGCGGGATGACGTCGGTGATCGTCGACTTCAGGGCGCGGACGCGGAGGTTGGGCGCCAGTTCGACTTCGGCATAGGTCTCGTCCACCTTGGTGACCTTGCCGATGAAGCCGCCGCCGGTCAGCACCTGGTCACCCTTCTTCAGGGCATCGAGCTTGGCGCGCTGTTCCTTCTGCTGCTTCATCTGCGGGCGCAGGAACAGGAACCACATGACGACGCCCATCGCCAGGATCGGCATGAACTGCACCCAGGCCGGCGGGCCTTCGGAAGCGGCCGTGGCGGCGGCGAGGACGGTGAGCAGAGGCGTGGACATGGGACCGGGCATTCTCTTCCAAGTGGGGTGGCGGCGGAACGGCGGGGCCTTCGGGCTCCGGGTGCCCCCCGCGCGACGCCGGGGCGACTAGCAGCAATCCGGATTGATGGCAACGAAGCGCAAGGACGGCGCGGCACGGCCATGCGGCGCTTGCCATCACGGTTGCCGGTGCTATAGGCGCCCTTCCCCGGCCCGCTGGATGGCGACGGCCGATAGCAGGTCGGGGAAACAACGGTCGGGACGTAGCGCAGCCTGGTAGCGCATCACACTGGGGGTGTGGGGGTCGGAGGTTCGAATCCTCTCGTCCCGACCAATTTCTTCCGCATGGACAGGCTCGGCATGGACAGATTGCGCGGCGACAGATGGGTCGGCCGCGTCTCTCGGCCGGTCAGTTGGCGGTTTCTGGACATTCAGGTTTGGCGAGCGGATCGCCGGGACCGGGCCTGGGCGGGGTGTAGTTGCGCACCATGCCGCGCACGAGGACTTCGAGCCAGCCGGCGACGACATTGTCCGACCTGTCCAGGCGCCCTTCCGCGAACAGCAGGCCGAAGGCGCGCACCGCGCCGATCATGACGAAGCGGGCCTGGCGCGCGTCAAGCCCTTCGGCCAGTTCGCCCCGGATGCGGGCCTGCTCGAACAGGTTGTCGAGCGTGCGGATGAATTCGCGGTTGACCTCGGCAATCTTTTCCCTCGCCACCGGCGACAGATGGCGCGCCTCGCGCGCGTATGTGCCGACGTAATCCGCGTTGATCGTGAAATCCTGGAGCTGGATATTGAAGTAGCGGCGGATGACGGCGGCCAGGTCGCCAGGGAGTTCCATCGCCTTGTTCAGGTAGTGCAGGTTGCGCCGGCTGCCAGTGAGGCAGATTTCGCCGAGTGCCTCCTCCTTGGAGGCGATGTGGAAATAGAGGCTGGCGACCTTGAGGCCGAGTTCATCGGCGATCGAGCGGGTGCTGGCGCCGTGATAGCCGTGGCGAGCGAAGGCGGCGGCGGCGGCATCGAGCACGGCCTGGCGGCGCTGGCTGTTGCGCGGGCCGGCTTCGTCGCCGATCGATTCGGTCGCCGGGCGCGGAGAGGGAATGCCGGTCATCGCTGCTGCCTTCGCGAGATCCCGCGCGGACGGGGCATGGCAGGCGGCGCAACCGCGAACCCAAGCCCCCGGCCGCGCCAGATGGTGTAGCGCGAGTGCTTAGCCGCTTGCGGCGCATGGCGCCAGCCCGGGTGCGAATGGAGCGGGCAGATACGGCGCGCTGCCTACATCTTGGCGGCGTCGAGCGCCTCCTGGGCGGCGCGGGCGGCGTTGTCGGCGGCGGTGCTGGCGTTTTCCGGGGTGCGGAGCGGCGAAGGGGTCGGCACCGGCTGGGCGGCACGGCGGGCGGCGGCTTCGCTCGCGGCGAGTTCCTGCTGGGCGGCTTTCTGCTTGAAGGTCTCGAGCTGGGCGCGAAGATCGCTGTTTTCCGCTTCGAGCGTATCCAGCCGCTCCTCGAGATCGGCATTGGCCTTGCCCCGGTCGCAGCCGGCGACAAGCAGGAGCGCGGCGGCCATGGCGGGAGCGAGGACGAGCTTGGCTGACATGGAACGGCTCCCGGGGGACGATTCGTGGATGGCGCCGTCCTTAGCGCGTCGCGGTGGCTGCTGACAAATCGGATCGACCCGGGAGCGGGCGGTCAGGCGGGGCGGGCGCCGGTCATGGCTTCGGGGCGGACCAGACGATCGAACGTCTCGCCATCGACCGCGCCGAGCGCCAGGGCCGCTTCGCGCAGGGTCGTGCCGTGGGCGTGGGCGTGCTTGGCGACGGCGGCGGCAGCATCATAGCCGATGGCCGGGGCGAGCGCGGTGACCAGCATCAGCGAGCGGCCGAGCAGTTCGGCGATGCGGGCGCGGTCCGGCTCCAGCCCGGCGACGCAGTGGCGGGCGAAGCTGTCCATCCCGCGCGCGAGGAGGCCGATCGCGCGGAGCAGCGCGGCGCCGATCATCGGCTTGAACACGTTGAGTTCGAGCTGGCCCTGCATGCCGCCGAGCTGGATGGCGTGGCTTTCGCCGACGACCTGGGCGGCGATCATCGTCAGCATCTCGCACTGGGTCGGGTTGACCTTGCCGGGCATGATCGAGGAGCCGGGTTCGTTGGCTGGCAGCAGCAGTTCGCCCAGCCCGGCGCGAGGGCCGCTGCCGAGCAGGCGGATGTCGTTGGCAATCCGGTTCAGCGCGGTTGCGAGTGTGGCGAGAGTGCCGGCGAGCTGGACCGGGGCGTCGTGCGCGGCGAGCGCGGCGAAGCGGTTGGCGGCGGGAACGAAGGCGTGACCGGTGAGCCGGGACAGTTCGGCGGCGATTTCGGCGGCGAATTCGGGCGGGGCGTTGAGCCCGGTGCCGACGGCGGTGGCGCCTTGGGCGAGCGGCAGCAAGTCCCGGGCTGCGGCCATGATCCGCTCCCGGCAATCGGCGAGTTGGGCGGCATAGCCGGAGAATTCCTGGCCGAGGGTCAGGGGGACGGCATCCTGGAGATGGGTCCGGCCGATCTTGACGATATCGGCCCATTCGCCGGCCTTGCCGGCCAGGGCATCGTGCAGGGTCGCCAGCGCGGGCAAAAGATTGTCGTGCAGGGCCATCGTCGCGGCGAGGTGGATCGCGGTGGGGAAGGTGTCGTTCGAGCTCTGGCTGCGGTTGACATCGTCGTTCGGGTGGACCGGGGCCTTGCCGCCGCGCCGGCCGGTCAGCAGTTCGTTGGCGCGGCCGGCGATCACCTCGTTGACATTCATGTTGGACTGGGTGCCGCTGCCGGTCTGCCAGATTGCCAGCGGAAACTGGTCGTCGTGGCGGCCGGCGAGCACTTCGTCGGCGGCCTGCTCGATGGCTTGGGCTTTTTCCGGGGAGAGGCTGTGGCGGTGGTTTACCGTGGCGGCGGCGCGCTTGACCAGTGCGAGGGCGTGGACGATCTCGCCGGGCATGCGCTCGGCGGCCGGGAAAGCGAAGTTTGCGAGACTGCGCTGGGTCTGCGCGCCCCAGTAGGAGTCGGCGGGAACCGCGATCTCGCCCAGTGCATCGCTTTCAGTGCGGGTTTCGGCCATGAAGTCGCCTCCTTTCCCGCGCGATGGCATTGACCGCGCCGGCAGCCGGCGCGGTCAATGGGACGGGTCAGTAAGGGTAGGCCATTCCGTAGTAGCTGTGAATGTCGCGGCCATAGCGCTCGTCGTAGGGCGGCTGGTCGGATTCGCCGTAGTGCGGCGCCTGTTCGAGCCTGGCCTTGTCCAGATCGACGATATAGCCGCCCTGGGTGGTGTCGTAGGTCAGCGCGTCCCAGGGCAGCGGGTAGTGGTCGCCGCCCAGGCCGAACAGGCCGCCGAAGTTCATCACGGCATACTCCGCCTTGCCGCTGCGCTTGTTGACCATGAAGTTCTTGATCGTCCCCAGCCGTTCGCCGGCGCGGTTGTAGACAGCGGTTCCTTCCACACGGTCGGAGGCAATCAGGCGGTGGGTCTCGTCGGTTTCGACATCGCGGGTGTCCATGGGAAACTCCTCTTGCAGACGGGCCGGGAATGCCGGGGAGCGGCGGCGGTTCCGTCCTGAACGGATCGTCCGGGCCGGCTGGCCTGGCCGTGCGGCGGACGGCATTCGCGTCGGGGATCAAGCAACGGGTGCATTGGGCGCGGCGGACCGCTATGATCGCCATCGTCACGACGGGAGAGTGATGATGTACCGCCGGATCCTGCTCGCCTACAATGGCTCGACCTATGCCGCCAATGCGCTCAGCGCCGGGGCCGAACTGGCGCGGATGTGCGAAGCGGAATTGCATCTGGTGGGCATCGTGCCGACCACCGGGGTCTTCGCCATTGCCCAGTCCCATTCCTCGCAGGATCTCTGCGGCATGGAGCAGCAATATCTGCGGCGTTCGCTGGAGGAGGCGGCGGCGCAGATCGCCGGCAAATGCGTCAGGCTGGTGTCCGTGGTCCGCGAAGGCGACCCGACCTCGGAAATCGTCGCCTATGCGCAGGAGATCGATGCCGACATCGTCGTCATCGGCCACCGCGACCGTTCGGCCCTCGCCCGCTGGTTCGGCGGATCGACCTCGCAGCGGCTGCTCAACGAACTGCGCTGCAGCCTGCTGATCGCCGAAAGCCCGGCGGACCGCGAGTGAACCCGCCTCAGCAGGCGAGCGGCGCGCCGCGATAGAAGGCCTCGGCCAGGCCGAGCAGGCCCAGGCCGCGCCGCATCACGCCGGGGCCGATGGCGATGCCGCAATCGACGAGTTGCAACCGGTCCGGCCAGAGCGAGGAAATCGGCTCCTGGCCTGGGGCGCAACAGGAGTCGATCCGCCCCGGACCGCCGGCACGAAAATGTTCGGTCAGGCGGCCGAGCAGCAACAGGCCCGGGCCGCAGGCGGCACGCGCCTCGTCGTAGGCCATCTTGAAACCGAAGCCCTCGCCAGGGCCGGTGAAATGCACCGAGGCGGCGAGAAGATCGCCGCCGGCGATGAGTTCGGCGATCTCGATCTGGCCGAGCGCGGCTGCCGCACAGGCGATCGCGGCGATGAACTCGCTGGTGCCGGACCTGCTGCCGAGCGCCGAACCGGCCCTGCCCTTCCAGCCGGCGCGTTCCAACGCGAGGAACCGGGCGAGCGCGGGTTTCATGTCGTCGGGCGACCGGCTGACCCGCCACTCCAGCGCGCCGAGCTCACGCTCGGCCTTGCGTTCGAGCGAGGCGATGCGGCGGCGGCGCGAACCCTTCAGCGCTGCCGCAGCTTCCGGCCGGTCGGCCATGAGCATGGCGCGAGCATAGTGGCGGTCGATCTTGCAGGTCCGGCCGGTTTCCTCAGCCACCTCGATCAGCGCGTCGGTCACCGGATCGCCGAGCGGCAGGCCATGGAGCCGGAGCGCCATGCGGCCGAAACCACGGCGGTCGAGCCCCGCGAGCAGGGCCTGCCAGAAGCGCGACGCTTCGCCTTGGCGAACCAGCGGCGTGCCGCGAAACTGGTTGGGGTGGTCCCAAGCCGCCCAGTGCGGAAACGGCGCCCGGCCATAACGCAGCCGGGGGACGATGGGCAGGACGCCGAGCCAGTCGCCACTGCCGTCGCTGACCACCGCGAGCCGGACCTTGCCGCCGCCCGGGCAATGGGCGAGCCCGGCTCGGGTGAACCAGGGCTGGGCAAAGATGGAAGGGCTGGCCGGGTCTCGACCGAGGGCATCCCAGCGGGCATGGTCGATGTCTGCGAGGGTGACGAGTTGCAGCTTCGCGCCGCCGGCTTCCAGGCGAGGAAGGCGTGCGAACGATTGCGGATCGGCGATTGTGGAAAATTCGAGCTTGTGCGGCTGCTCGCGTTTAGCCGGCAAGGCCGAGCCGGCGGATCACCCGCCAGGCGTTGGCGCGCAGGCGGGAGCGGCCATGGGGTAGCGGCGCCGGCGGGCGAGGATCGAACCCGCGTTCGCGCAGCCACGCATTGAAGCTCCAGGCGTCGTTCTGTTCGAGGCTGTTGTCCGAACACCAGGTCAGCGACAGGGAAATCGACGGCTCGTCATCGACTTCGACCCAGTGCGGCGCCTTGAACGTGTGGTGCAGCGCATCGCCGGGGCCGAGGTCGAAGATCCTGCCCTGCGATGCCCAGGCATCGTCCCAGGCGAGCCCGTTCCTGCCGGTGCGGTGGTATGTCTCGTTTTGCGCCGGGGTGAGGAACGGCGGCTCCGGCGGGAATACGGCAAAGCGCTTGCGGCCGGCGATCTGGGCGAGGATGTTGTATTCGGGATCGGCGTGGAACGGAAACCTGACCCTCGGCGAGGAAATGAAGATGAACGCCCTGAGGCAGCGGGGCAGTCCGGTGACCGGCGTGATCAGGTCCTCCAGCGAGGCGCCGACCGCGCCGAGAATTTCCGCATATTCCGGGAGTTGCTCGAGATCCTTGAAGCCTATCCAGAGGTTCGCGTCGGCGATCGAGCGGATCAGCGAGGCAATGTCCGCCGGCGCCTCGGCGAGGCTGCGCACCGCTTCGAGCGAGGCGTCGCCCGGCCTGCGGAGGACATTGGCGGGACCGAGCCGACTGGCGGCCTCCGCCAGGGCATCGAGCGAGAGCAGCGGGTGGTGGGCGAGCGAATGGCGCATGAGGCAGGCGCCGCGCGGATAGGCGGCGGCGAACGCGGCGCGCGCGGTCTCGTCGAACGGCTGCTGGCCGGCGGCGAGGAACGCCGGCGCGATCATGTTCATCGGCGTTGCCTCGATGCTCGCGACTTCGAGAGTGTCGCGCAATGAATCGCTTACGTCCGATATCTTAAGCCCCCGTTGCCGCGGCCATAGGCCGCCGCCCTTGTCGCGGGGGTGACGCATTCCCGGGGCTGCTGTCATCAATCCGTCACAGTCGACACACAAGGCTCTGGTTCGCAATGAATCAGCCGGCTACACACCCCTTCATGCGCCGCGAACTGTCATTCCCCTGGGCTGGCATGGCGATCCTCGCGCTCACCATTGTCGGGCTGGTGCTCGGCGGGGTGAGCCTGCCGGTCGTGGCCCTGGTCACGGTGATCTGGCTGCTGACCCTGTGGCTGGACTGGCTTCGCCCGCCGGCGCCGGAAGGGCCGATCCATATCGCCGAACGGCCCGATCCCGAGGCGATCCGCCGGGCGGCACTGTTTGCCGCGATCGAACCGATCGGCGTGCCGCTGCTGGTGACCGAGGACAGCCGGATCGTCGCCGCAAACGATGCAGCCCGGACCGTGTTCGGCGCCCACGTGACCGGGCAGGACGCGCGGGTGGCGCTGCGCCATCCCGATGCCGTGCGGTTGCTGGAGGATGCCGAGGGCGGCACCCTGGCGATGCGCGGGCTGACCGGAGCGCGCGGGCTGTGGCAGCTTTCGCGCAGCCCGATCCCCGGCCAGCCGGGCTTCTGGATCATCGAACTGCGTGACCGCACGGCCGAGGCCGATCTCAGCCGGGCGCACACCGATTTCGTCGCCAATGCCAGCCATGAGCTGCGCACGCCGCTGTCCTCGGTGATCGGCTATGTCGAGACCCTGGCCGAAAACCCCGGGGGCTACGACACCCAGACGATCGCGCGGTTTCTTTCCACCGTGCTGCGCGAGGCGCGGCGGATGGACAGCCTGGTCGGCGAACTGATGTCGCTATCGCAGCTGGAAGCGGAAAAGCACGATGCGCCGACCGGCCATGTCGAACTGGGGAGCCTGGCGGCGCGTGTCGTCGGCGAGTTCGGGCCGGGCGGAAGGGTCGGATTCGAGCGTCCGGGCACGGCGATGCAGGTTGCCGGGGACGTTCGCCAGCTTGAGCAGCTGATCCGCAACCTGATCGACAATGCCCTGAAATATGGCGATGCCGACCAGCCGGTCGTTGTCTCGCTCGACACGGCCATGGGGCGTCAGCGCGAAGCGGTCATCAGGGTGCAGGACCGGGGCGCCGGCATCGCACCGGAGCATCTGCCGCACCTGACCCGCCGCTTCTACCGCACCGACCCCGGCCGCAGCCGCGCCGCTGGCGGCACCGGCCTGGGGCTGGCCATCGTCAAGCACATCGTCGAGCGTCATCGCGGGAAGCTCGACATCGGCAGCACGCTTGGCGAAGGCACCTGCGTCACCGTGCGGCTGCCGCTGCTGGACCAGGCCAAAGCCTGAATGTTGCCGCAGTAATGTGGTCCGTGACAGGGATTTTCATCAAACTGTCATGGTTCTGTCATGGTGACCCGCCACAGCGTCGGGCGAGACCGGCCACGGGACGAGCAGTGTTTTAGACCGGGGCGGACCGGTGCATAAGTTGCCGTGGGGTGCAGGCGAGTCCCCCCGGGCTATGGAGACAGGCAGATGGTTGCAGAACACACGGTCAAGGCGTTCGATGAGGACATCATCCGCCTGCGCGGGCTGGTTTCGGAGATGGGTGGCCTGGTGGAGGTCGCCATCGGCGAATCGATGGACGCGCTGATCAAGGGCTCGCACAGCCTGGCGGACGCGGTGATCGCGCGGGACAAGCGGATCGACGCGCTTGAACAGCAGATCGACCAGCTGACCGTCCGCACCATCGCGCTGCGCGCGCCGATGGCCGACGACCTGCGCGAGATCATTGCCTCGCTGAAGATTTCGGGGATGCTCGAACGCATCGGCGACTATGCCAAGAACATCGCCAAGCGGGCCAACGGCATCAAGGAGCGCGCCCAGTTCGAGCCGCTGACCCTGCTGCCGGCGATGGCCGAGATCGCCGGGGAGATGGTGCGCGAGGTGCTGACCGCCTATGCCGCGCGCGATGCCACGCTCGCGGTGGCGGTGATCGAGCGGGATGCCAAGGTCGATGCCTTTTACGACAGCATCTTCCGCAATCTCGTCAGCCATATGATGGAAAGCCCGGCGACGATCAGCAGCGCGGCCGAACTCCTGTTCGTCGCCCGCTCGCTCGAACGGATCGGCGACCACGCGACCAATATCGCTGAGATGGTCTATTTTGCCGCCACCGGCGAATACCTTGGCGACCGCAAGGACGCCTGACAGTCGCAACTACCGGTTGGGGGACCATGAACGCGCCACGCCTGCTGCTGGTCGAGGACGACCCGGCCCTTGCCGAGCTGCTCGAATTCCGCTTTCGCGCCGAGGGCTACGAGGTCAGCGTCACCGCCGATGGTGACGAGGCCCTGCTGCTCGCGGCGGAGGAGGCGCCCGATCTCGTCGTGCTCGACTGGATGATCGAGGGCACCAGCGGCATCGAGGTCTGCCGCCGGCTGCGGCGCGACAAGGCGACCGCGCATGTGCCGATCGTCATGCTGACCGCGCGCGGGGCCGAGGACGACATGGTGCGCGGGCTGGAAACCGGCGCTGACGACTACCTGACCAAGCCGTTTTCGCCGCGCGAGCTGCTCGCGCGGGTGGCGGCGATCATGCGCCGGATTCGCCCGGCGCTGGCCGGGGAGACGCTGGCGGTGGGCGATCTCGCGCTCGATGCCAGCGCCCACCGGGTTACCCGCCGGGGTTCGGCCCTGGCGCTCGGGCCGACCGAATTCCGCCTGCTGCGCTTCTTCATGGAGCATCCGGGCCGGGTGTTCTCGCGCGGGCAGCTGCTCGACGCGGTCTGGGGGACGGACAGCGACATCGAGCTGCGCACGGTCGACGTCCATATCCGCCGGCTGCGCAAGGCGATCGAGGTGGCCGGCGCACCGGACCCGGTGCGCACCGTGCGGTCTGCCGGCTACGCGCTGGAAGCGGTCACCGCCTGAGCATCGCCACCAGCGCCTGTGCCGCCCGGGTGACTTCGGCCCAGGTCGCCGCGAAATCGTCGGCTCCGCCCCAGTAGGGGTCGGCAACCGAGCGGCCGGCCATGCCGGGCACATGGTCAAGCAGGAGGGATAGCTTCGCCACGCCGTTCGGCGGCCGGATGCGCCGAAGGTCGGCGAGATTTTTCGCATCAAGCGCCAGGACATGATCGAAGCGGAGGAAATCGTCCGCGGCAACCTGCCGGGCGCGAAGGTCGGAAATGTCGATCCCGTGGCGGAGCGCCTCTGCCCGGGCGCGCGGGTCGGGCGGCTCACCCAGATGCCAGTCCCCGGTCCCGGCGGAGTCGGCAAGTGCGGCGACCCCTGCCCTCTCGGCCTCGACCCGGAATGCTGCCTCGGCCAGCGGAGATCGGCAGATGTTGCCGAGGCAGACGAACAGCAGCGATGGCGACTTCATGCCGACATGGTGTCACGCGGGCAGCCGGGGTGCAACCGGCGGCCCGCGTGACGATGTCGCGTCAGAACGAGACCTTGACGGTCCCGCCGAAAGTGCGCGGATCGCCCGGTTGGCCGGCGATCAGGCCGACGTTGCTGGGAGCGACCTGGAGCAGTTCGTAGTAGTTGCGGTCGAAGGCGTTGCGGACCCAGCCGTAGATGTCCAGCCCCTCGCGGCGGAAGCCGGCGCGGAAGTTGACCAGGGCATAGCCCTTGATCACCGTGTAGATCGACGGCGACGGGTTGGACGAGAACCGCGAGCGGGCATTTCCGTCCACCCCGAGATAGACCTGGCCCTCCTTGCCGAACACGGACACCGGCAGGTTGCCTTCCGCGCCGAACGAGACCGACCACTTCGAGACACCCGGCAACTGCTGGCCGGAGATGTTGCAGTTCGCGGGGCTGCTGGTGCCGCCTGAGAGCTCCGGCGGGCACGGCGCGTCGACGAACTTGCGATAGGTCGCATCGGTGTAGGCGGCGTTGGCATAGGCGCTGAAGCGGTCGCTCGGGCGGATCTTGAGGTCCGCCTCGACCCCCTGCGAGCGCACCTCGTCCGCATTGGCGAGGTAGCCGCGCAGCACGCCGTACTGGCCGTTCGTCACCGTCACCTGGAAGTTGTCGATGTCGGTGCGGAAGGCGGCGAGGTTGAAGGTCGCGCGCCGGTCGAAGAACTGGGTCTTGAGGCCGATCTCGTAGTGGTGGACCGATTCCGGCTTCACCGTGCCCGAGGCGGCAATCGGGACGCCGGCGCTGTCCAGCGGCAGGCCGTTCTGGTTGATGCCGATGGTCTTGAAGCTCTTCGCGTAGGTCGCGTAGAACAGGACGTCGCGGGCGATCTTGTAGTTGACGTTGATGTCGTAGCTGAAATTCCAGTCGCTGGCGGAAGGCGCGGAAAGCTGCGGCGTGTAGATGCCGCACTGCGCGGCCAGGCGCGAGCCGGAGGTCGGGGTCGGATTGAAGCACGAGATTTCGGCGCCGGTGCCGTCGAACACGCGGCGCTGGTAGAACCCGGACTTCTTGTCATAGTTGACGCGCAAGCCCGGCTGGATGGTCAGCGCGTCGGTGAGCTTGTAGCTGACCTGGCCGTAGAGCGCGGCACTGGTCGACTTCAGGTACTGGACGTTGCGCGCGGTCAGCCCGTTGAGCACCGAGGGATCGCGCGAGAGCGGGCCGGTCAGGTTCCACAGCGAGGCATCGCGGCCCTGCTGCTCGACGCCCTGCGTGTCGATGCGCTGGTTGAAGCCGAAGGCGCCGACGACGATATCGACCTTCCGGCCCGAGTAGTTGTAGCGCAGCTCCTGGCTGTACTGGTTCTGCTGCGAGGGATTGTTCGAGGCCGAGACGATCGAGAGACCGGTGAAGTCGCGATCGTTCTGCGGCTTCCAGTCCCAGAAGCGCCAGGCGGTGATCGAGGTCAGCGTGCCGCCGCCGATGTCCCACTTGGCCTTCAGCGAGACGCCGCCGATCTTGTTGGTCGCCTGCAGTGGGGCGTCGAGATCGGTCAGGCGGTCGAACGCGTTGGTGCTCGGCACCGTGTAGGGATTGGCCGGGTTGGCGGCGTTGTAGAGCCCGACGAGGGCCGCGTACTGGCGCGTGCTTGACCGCTGCGTGGTGCCGGTGCGCACGAACACCGTGCCGCAGCACTTCGCGTTCTGGTAGTTGAAATCGCCCGAGAGCGTGAAGGTCAGGTCGTCGTTTGCGTTCCACAGCAGTTCGGCGCGGACGGCCTTGTTGTCCTGGCCGTTGATCCAGTCGCCGGACCTGACGTTGTAGATGGTGCCGCGGCGGCTGGTGAACGAGCCGGCGATGCGCGCCGCCAGACGGTCGGTGAGCGGGCCGGAAACCGCGAGCTTGCCCTGGTAGAAATCGAGATTGCCGCCGGAGAATTCGGCGCGGACTTCCGGCTTGAAGGTCGGCTTGTTGGTGGTGATGTTGATGGCGCCGGCGGTGGTGTTCTTGCCGTACAGCGTGCCCTGGGGACCGCGCAGCACTTCCACCTGCTCGACATCGAGGAAATCGAACACCGCAGCGGCGACGCGCGAGTTGTAGACGTCGTCGACATAGATGCCGACCCCCTGCTCGAAACCGTCGCTGGTGAGGCCGAAGGGCACGCCGAGGCCACGGATGTTGACCGCGGTGTTGCGGGGGTTCGACGAATAGACCTGCAGCGTGGGAGCAATCTGCTGGAGCTTGTTGACGTTGAAGTTGCCGGTCGATTCGATGCTGTCGGCCTTGATCACCGAGATTGCCAGCGGCACCGCCTGCGCGGTCTCGGCGCGGTGGCGAGCGGTGACGATGATGACGTCACCACGGCTGGGGTCGTCGCCGTTGTCGGACTGCTGATCGGCACCGCCGGCGGCATCCGCCGGAACGGCCGTGGCGCCGGGCTCGAGCGAATTTGCAAATGCCTGATGGGGAACCGCCAGCATTGCGACGGACGCCGCGCCGGCGGCGAGAAGACTGCGAGTGTTCATCATTTTTTTCGTTGCCTCATTTTGTGCTGCCGGTGGTCCGGCTGGCGAAGGGATCGGATTCCTGCAGTGTCAGGTGGGACGAAGGCGCTTCTTTTCGGTGACGTCGATCTGGACGACCCGGCCTTCGTGAACGGTGATGGCGACCTGGCCGAAGCGCAGGCCCGAGAGCGCCTGGCGGACGCTGGCGATGCTTTCCTCCAGCAGCGCCGCAGCCTCGGTTGAGGCCTTGGTCACGGGCTCGGAACTGGCCGGCTGGCTCATGCGGCACCCCGTGCGGATCGAAAATGGTTGTTCATGCTGGAAACTCCTGCCGGTGACGGCTCTGGCGCACCTGTAGACTCAACTGAATTGATAGACATTATGGAAAAACTTTACCCCCTGATCGTCTGGCTTTGCCGGATGGAAAAAGCCGCGAGACACACCTCGGCGGACGAGGCCCCGCACCATGCGCCGTGCGGAACCTCGCCCGGCCACTCGCCGGAACGACGCCATTCACAGGGCGCCTGTGCGCCCCATTAGCTCAACTGAATCGATAGACAATAGGCGCTCGCCTCGCCGGCGACGAGATGCCGCTGTCATGCGACGGATTGCATGGAACTCAGCGGGCCAGTGCGTGAGGCGGGGCGGCGAAAGTGGCGGCCTGGCCGATCGGGCGACCGGCGGCATCGCTGACGTTCCACACCGTGGCACGGGCGATCACAAACCTCCGGCCGAGCGCGGAAATGCGGACGCCGGCATAGTCGTCGATGAAGCCGAAGGCGCCAACGCGGGCGAGCAGCCGGTCGCGCTCCTCGCGCAGGGCCGGTTCGGCCGACAGGCGCGACGGCATGCCGATCATCTCGGCGATGGCGATCTCGAAGGCGGCAAGCCCGGCCCGGTTGGCGAAGAAGAACTGCGGGTCCGCCTCGCGGCCATGGGCGAGAATCACGTCCGGCGAGTGCCACATCGCCTCGACGATATCGCCCGTTCCGGCGACGAGCGGCTTGCCGGTCAACTGCCGGTAACTCGCGGCGACCGCGCGGATGCGGAGCCGCGCCTCCTCGCGGTGGAACGCAGGCGGCAGGAGATCGGGCAAGGGCGGGAGCGCGGCCATGGCCCAGCTATCGGCGTCCGCCGGCCGGGGTCAAGCGGCTGGTCAGACCAGTCGCGCCGGCGGCGGCTGCGGCTCGCGCGGAATCTGCTTGCCGATGACCAGGGAGCGGACGGGTGGCAGGAGTCCGGGCCTAGCGCATCGGCATTGCTTGCGGGCCAAGAGCAACCCCGGGGGATTTGCGGGCGGTCCCCGTTCGGCACGGTGCGTTGGCCGCTTGCCGTTGCGCCAGGCGCCGCAGCCGCTAGGGAAATGGCATGCTGGCGCTCCTGCTCACCCTGCTGCTCGTGCAACTGGCCGGTATCGGCGCGCGCGACCAGCTGACCGTCGCCCACCTCGTCGCCCGTACCGGGCAGCGGCCGGCGCTGCTGGTGGTGGCGATCGGGACCGGGGCGCTGGCTTCGCTGGTGGCGGCGCTGGCGGCCCGGCAATCGGCACCGGAGTTCAATCACCAGCTGCGGCTGCTCGTGGCCGCGATCGCGCTGGCCATCGGCGGCCTCGAATCGATCGTGATCGGGCCGCCGCGCATGGCGAAGGAACCGACCCATTCGCTCGGCGCGGCCGCGATCGTGCTGTTTGCCCACCAGCTCACCGATTCGGCGCGGATGCTGGTGTTCGCGATGGTGCTGGCCACCTCGACCCGTTACGCCCTGCTGGGCGCGGTGTTCGGCGGGGCAACGGCGCTGGCGATCGGCTGGTTCGGCGGGGATTACCTGTTGCGGGCGCGCCGGGGGCTACGCATTGCCCGAGCGTGCTGTGGCCTCGGCCTGCTGGCGGCGTCGGGCTGGGCCGCGTTCCTCGCCGTGGGGGACGCGGACCGGTTCTGGCGGATGGTGGGTTGAGGATGGGTGAGCCCGCCGGACGGCGTTTCTTGACCCCTGCCGCGATCGGCGCCAGTGACGCAGGAACATGACCCGTTCGCTCATCACCTGCCGGCCGGGCGCCGACGATCATGACATCGCGACGTGGCTGGCCGGGCGAATCGGCGCGGCGCTGGCCAGGACGACGGAAAGGGTGGCGATTTCGCTGCCTGGCGGCTCGACTCCCTTCCCGATTCTCGCGGCACTGGCACAAGCGGCCGGGGACACCCTGGACCTGCGGCGCGTGGTCGTCTGGCCGGGGGACGACCGCATGGTGCCCGCCGATCATCCGGCCTCCAACTACGGGCGGATCTTCGCCGCGCTGGCGCCCATGGGGATCGAGGTGCTCCCGCTCGAGGAGCAGGCCAGGCCGCCGCATTTTACCCTGGTCTGGCTGGGAATGGGCGAGGACGGGCATATCGCCTCGCTGTTTCCCGAAGCCGATCCCCAGATTGACGATCCGCTCGCGGTGAGGCGTCTGACCCCGAACCCGCTGCCGCCGGAAGCGCCGTTCGAGCGATTGTCGCTGACGATGCCGGCGCTGCTCGACAGCGACGAACTGATGTTCGTCATTCGGGGCGAGAGCAAGCGGGCCTTGTTCGAGGCGGCGGCGCGCGGGGAAAACGACCTGCCGGTGGCGCGCCTGCTGGCGGCCGCATCCTGCCCGGTGACGTGCTTCTGCTGACCGCGATACGGGTTCCTGCCTAGCAGTCCGGCACGCGACGGCAATGCGCAGGCGCTACTCACACGGTTGCAAGGTGCAACCTCAGGGTCGATGTCCACGTCAGCATGTTGAAGCGCATAGAACCCCGACAGGTCGAATTGGGCATGTTCATCCACAAGCTCGAAGGGCGATGGATGGACCATCCGTTCTGGCGCGCCAGGTTCCTGTTGAGCGACCACGAGCGCCTGCAGAAACTGCGGGACAGCGCATTGTGCGCGATCGTCATCGACACGGAGCGCGGGATCGACGTCGAGGATGGGGACGAGGACGCTCTCGAAGCGGTGGCGCAGCCAGCCCTGGCCGGCGAGTCCGAGGCCCCTCCCCCGACCCCGCCGGCGCCTGCCAGCGCCGCGGTACGCCTGGCGCGACGCGGCCTTGGCAAGCCGGCGGCCGAGCTGAAGACCACCGGCAACCTGATCTCCGCACCGCCGCAGACGATGGCGCGGGAATTCGGGCGGGCGCGCGATATCGCCACCCGCTCGCACCGGACGGTCAGCCGTGCGTTCCTCAAGGTGCGGCTGGGCAAGGGGTTCAAGACCTCGATGGTCGAACCGGTGATCGACGACATCCTCGGTTCGGTGGAGCGCAATGCGCACGCGTTCAACGGGCTGATGCAGTGCCGGGAGGACAACCAGTCGCTCTATCACCATGCGCTGGCGACTTCGGCGCTGATGATCTCGCTTGGCAGGCGGTTGCGGCTGCCCCCCGAGCAACTGCGCCATGCCGGTCTGGCGGGGTTGATGCTCGATGTCGGGATCAACCGGCTGCCGGTCGATCTCTCGCTGATCGACCACGATCTGGCGCGGATACCGGCGGACATCCTGGCGACCCATGTCGAGCTGGGCCACGACCTGTGCCTGGAGGCCGAAGTGCCCGACCCGGTGGCCAAGGCGGTGATGGAGCACCACGAGCGGAGCGACGGGCGCGGATTCCCGCACGGCTTGCGGCGCGCGGAGATCAGTCCGCTCGGGCGGATGGCGGCGATCTGCGCTTCGTACGAGGACATGGTCAACGGCGGGGTCGGGGGGCGAGGGGTGAACCCCGCGGAAGCGATGGCAGCGCTGGCGGCGCAGGACGGCGCGTTCGACGAGCCCTTGCTGGCGGCGTTTACCGAGGCGCTGGGGATCTACCCGGTGGGGACGGTGCTCCTGCTGGGCTCGCACCGGCTGGCGATGGTGGTCGGCCAGTCCAGCGGCGATCCGACGAGGCCGCAGGTGGTGACGTTCTTCTCGACTGTTTCGGGCCACAAGCTGGCGCCGGAACTGATCGACCTGACGGATGACGGCGATGCCATCGACGGGCTGGCGCGGCCGGAAAACTACGGCATTCCGGATTTCCCGGCATTGCGCGAGAGGCTGTTCGCCTACGCCTGCGTGGGGTGATCGACGCCCTTGTGGCGGTTGCCGGCGGCGGGCGGCGTGTTCTAGATGCTTTTCATGATGACGCTGGTTCCTGCGGCGGTGCACCGCATCGCGCTGCGCTGTGCCTATCGGCTGCGGCGCGGATGGTGGCGGCTGGCGCGGCCGGAGATCCGGGGGGTGCGGGTGCTGGCGGTAGACGAAGCCCGGCGGGTGCTGCTGGTGCGCCACTCCTATGGCGCGCCGCACTGGTTCCTGCCGGCGGGCGGGATGCGGCGGGGGGAGGACCCGGTGGCCGCAGCCCGGCGCGAGCTGGGGGAGGAAACCGGGGTGGGGCTGATGACCGCGCGCCTGATCGAAGTGGTCGAGGAGCCGCTGGCCGGCGCGCGCAACGTCGTCCACGTGGTGGCCGGGTGGAGCGAGGGCGCGGTGCGGATCGACGGGCGGGAGGTCGTGGAGGCGCGGTTCTTCGCCATGGACAACCTGCCCGACCTGCTGGCGACGGCGCTGCCGGGCGGGCTGCCGAGGTGGCTGGCAGGGCTGGCCGAGGCTGGCCATGCGTACATTTTGCCTGGCGACGTGGAGCACGGGCACGCTCGAAGCGAATCGGCACCGCAGGGTGAAGTTGGCGGAGACGGCGCGGGTGGTGGGAAGAGTATAATATAATTCATTATCAATATTTTGATCTTCACTCCTGCGATTCGATGGAAAATCCGGATGGGCCGCAACTTCGCGAAGTTTGCCCACAGCGGGCCTGTGGAGTGCGTGATGCAAGGCGGGCGCCGGGAGGTTGCATGGCGGACGATGTCAAAGAGCGCGACCGAGTGTGACAGGGCTTGGACGGGTAGGAAAGGCGGGAGGAACGCGCGGGATCGTACGGATCATGCAGATTTGGCGCTGCCCCTCGCCTTCATCGTGCTTCGCCGGTGCTGCCGTCCAGTCGCGCCGCCAAGCCGGCGGTGACCAGTTGGAACAGCGCGGTCTGGCACTCGATCGAGACCGGCGGGTGGGCATATTCGAGCAGTTCGGCGAGCGTGCCGAGCGCGGCGCTGGCTTCGTGGATGTGCGGCGAGGCGAGGCCGGAGCGGGCGAGTTCGCGGGACGAGGTGCGCATGGCATCGGCGAAAATGCGGGCCGCTTCGGCTGCGTGGATCATGGACATGCTCTCCGGTTGGCGATTGTTGTTTCGCTTTGGAATGAAGTTACGCCGCATCGGTTAACAGTATTCACGAGTGGACATATGGACTTTGTGGCACTTTTCGCGCTGCAATCGGGTGCGCGGCGATAAAATATCGCCGATGGCGTGATTAGAGTGCGCGAGCCGCTACAGGAGTTCCAGTTCGCCGCCTTTGGCCGAGGCGCCGCCGAGCCATTGCATCGCGTCTTCGGTGGTGCGGAAAGTGGCGGTGCGGAAGTGGGCGGGCATCTCGCCGATGTGAACGATCGCGCGTTCGCTGGGGAGGACCGCGGCAGTGCGATCCTCGACGCCGTAGAGTTCGATGTTGGCGCCGGACAGGCAGCGATAGTCGAGGTCCGATTTCAGCCGCACCTTGCGGGCATCGATGACGTGATCGACCCGGCCCCACTTGTTGCGGACGAACGCCAGGACATCTTCGAGGTCGAGCAGGTACTGTTCGATCTCGGCGCGGGTGCAGGTGCCCCTGACGGTGGTGTGGAGGGTGCCGGTGTGGGCATCGAGGTTCAGGGAGAACATGAGCTTGCTCCTGATCTTCGGTTCAATGTCCATGGTATGGCACGGGGAGTGTTTGGTTCGCGTTTCCGGTTAATGTCTATGCAGGGATGATGGCGGGATAGGGAGACTTGCGGAGGACGGGTTTTCGGTGTGCGGGCGGGGGGCGGGATGCACTGGGGAAGTCTGCCCGATGGCTGCTTTCGTTGTTTGCACACTCGAAGTTGGCGTTCCGGCAACGACAACCTTTCGCGCGACGGCCGTGAGGCAGCTGCCGCCCACTGCCGGCTCTGCTCCCTCTGCGCCTCTGCGTGAAGCCATTCCTGCGCCGCGGCCTCGCAAAGGAAAAGGGTTTCACGCAGAGCCCGCAGAGAAGAAGGGAGCCCGCAGAGATGGAGCGCCCGCCGCCCACGCATTCCTCATCCGCAATCGCCACGCCGAAGGCATCGCCGCGATGCCAGGGCGCATGAACATAATCGAACGACCGCCTGCGCCCGGTTGTGGACGTCTTAATCGAGGAAGTCAGAGACCGGAAGGATGCGGGGAAAGCCAATCTGGCCATTCCGCCTTAAATTGGCTCGCCGCCTCCCACGAAGTCGGAAATAGGTCAAAGCCTCCATCGTAGGGCGCGAAAACTGCGCCGTCGTCGCACCTCATCCAAATCGCACGTCGTGGCTTGTCGTCAGCAATAGCGAGCAACTTCGCATCGTACATTCCCGCCTGCCAACGTTCACGGCGGGCATAGAAATACCACGTGGGATCGTCTGGATCGTCAGTCTCTGTCCCTGACAGCGCTATTTCACTCGGCGCAGACGGATCATCGGTTTCGGCTTCAACGGCCCAACAGCACTGGTTCACACCAAGCAGCGTGTCACCGAGGGCATATGCTCGCGAAAGAATGATCTTTCTTTCTGCTTGATTGCTTGCGTATCGCTTCGAACCGGGCAAAGCGTGAAAACGGACCCAAGGCAAATCTGCGCGGCCGCGAAGCATCCATCCAACCGGCAAACACGTCGGATGAAAGCGCGCCCAATCACGTCGAAACTCGGTGGCAGCGGTCTTGTCTCGGGTCATTGCTGCTTCCTACAACAATCGTCCGCTTTCCACCAGATCGGGACTAGCAGCGTTCGTCCACTTGCGGAAATCTGAGCGTAGTGTGATGCTGCACAGATGACGATGCCGAGCCCTGCCATGACATGCCTTCTGACCGGGCTGATTGGAGGGGCCTTGCTTTGGTGGGCGGGTGGCAAGACATCGGCCATCGTCATCTTCGTCGCGGAAGCCTTCGGGTGGGCTGGTCTGTATTTCCTGACCGCTGCCAAAGGAGAATGACGCATTCGCAGCGATACCTGATACTCGATGCATCCCGCCAATGGCGGTTCACCGACTATGGTGTCATTTGCGCGCCAGAGGATCGGCACCGATTCCGACCCGTCAGGAATCAAGACCTAACGACGGCGGCGTGAATGGCAGCAAGTTGAGGAAAGCGGACAATCGCCACGCTTCAAGGGTGCGGGTGCGACTGCTGCCAACTTTCCCTGGTGAGCACCCAGTCCACTTCTTGCCATCCGCGCGCCTGCATCCAATCGGGTCCTGTCCGGCGAGCGAGGATCTCGGCACCGAACCAGCGTGCGAGCTTTTCAACTCGGCGGTTCCCGCTCGCTGTGTCGCCAATGATTATTTTCAGCTTCAACGTCTCGAAGCCATACCGAACAAGCGCGATTGACGCGTCCACGGCCAATCGAAAGCGGCCCCACTCGCCAGGAGACAGTTCTATCCCGAAGACGGCTGCGTCGTCATTCACTCGCCGAAGACCGCCGCAGCCAAGCAGGCGTCCAGTCGCAAGCTCAAAGATTCCGAGTTGGGTGTTCACGCGCGGCTTTTCGCGCTGCCATTCGAGGAAGAGATCAAACAGCTTGTTCGGTCGATCAGTGCCTCCATCAAAATCATAGAGGCGCAGATAGCGAGGGTCGGTCTGGTATCTCAGGAACGCCACTCGGTCGGATTCATCCAGGTCACGCAAGATTACGCGCCCTTGTCTCATTGAATCGTCCTGCATGCCGCGACGTACCTCACAGCACGCAACGTCCGCAATGCCGTCGAGTCCGGTACGGCCGGTCTTGCGGTGAACGGCGCCTTGCCGCCGCGAGGCGGAGGACGCGGGCGTTCGCCGGCCTCGCGGCGATACGCGGAGCGAAAGGTTCGTGGGAGCGCGAGGGGATCATCCCCTCGCATTTTCCCTGCTTCTGATCGGTGGCTCTCGGGCGCTCTCGTCCGGTCTCCGGGGAAAGCCGCCCTTCCCCCTCCTTGGTGCCGGCGACGCGTTCGCGCGGGGCGATTTATTTCTTGTCGTAGGGGTTCTTGGCAGAGCGCAGGGTCAGGCGGATGGGGACGGCGTCGAAGCCGAGTTCGCGGCGGATGCCGTTGGTCAGGTAGCGCTGGTAGCTGGCGGGGAGCTGGTCGAGCCGGGTGCCGAACAGGACGAAGCCGGGGGGGCGGGTCTTGGCCTGGGTGATGTAGCGCAGCTTGATGCGTTTGCCGCCGGGGGCTGGCGGCGGGTTGGCTTCCAGCGCATGGTCGAACCAGCGATTGAGCAGGCCGGTGGGGACGCGTTTGGACCAGGCGTCGCGGACGTCGAAGGCGGTTTGCAGCAGGGTGTCGAAGCCCTTGCCGGTGCGGGCCGAGACGGTCAGCACGGGGAGGCCCTTGACCTGGGAGAGGCCGTCTTCGAGGGCCGTTTTGATGCCGTTGAACAGGGCGCTGGGGCCTTCGGCGACATCCCATTTGTTGATGGCGATGATGAGGGCGCGGCCTTCTTCCAGCACGAGGCTGGCGATCTTGAGATCCTGGTGTTCGAGGCCGCGGGTGGCATCGAGCAGGAGGACGACGACTTCGGCGAAATCGACGGCGTGGCGGGCATCGGCGACGGCCATGCGTTCGAGCTTGTCCACCACCAGCGCCTTCTTGCGCATGCCGGCGGTGTCGATCAGGCGGACGGGGCGGTCGCGGCCGGACTTGGCATCGTGCCAGGTCCAGTCCACCGCGATGGAATCGCGGGTGATGCCGGCTTCGGGGCCGGTGAGCAGGCGGTTTTCGCCGAGGATGGCGTTGATCAGGGTGGACTTGCCGGCATTCGGGCGGCCGACGATGGCGAGCTTGAGCGGCGCGTCGGGGTTGTAGTCTTCCTCGACGTCGGGGTCGGCGTCCTCGTCGGGGATCGGCTGCTTGTCCTCGATCAGCGGGAGCAGGGCCTCGAACAGGTCGGCGAGGCCTTCGCCATGTTCGGCGGAGATGGCGACGGGATCGCCGAGGCCGAGGGCGAAGGCTTCGTAGAGGCCGGAGTCCCCTGCCCTGCCCTCGGCCTTGTTGGCGAGGACGACGACGGGGACCGATTGCTCGCGCAGGTAGCGGGCGATTTCCTCGTCCAGCGGGGTGAGGCCAGCGCGGGCGTCGATGGTGAACAGGGCGACATCGGCGCCGACGAGCGCTTCCTCGGTCTGCTGGCGCATGCGGCCGGGCAGCGTGTAGTCGTCCTCGTCCTCCCAGCCGGCGGTGTCGACGATGGTGAAATCGAGGCCGAGCAGGTGGGCTTCGCCGAAGCGACGGTCCCGCGTGACGCCGGGCTGGTCGTCCACCAGGGCGAGCTTCTTGCCGATCAGGCGGTTGAACAGGGTCGACTTGCCGACGTTGGGCCGGCCGATGATGATGACTTTCGGGAGATCGAGCTGCGAGGGCATGGCCCGCAATGGCCCATGGGGGGGGAAACGGCAAGGGCGGCGGTGGCTCGTCGATTGCGTAGATGGCGGGAGGGCGCGGTTACCCCGGCATTAACCAGGCTGCGCAGGCCGGCACTAACCCTGGTGGCGTATCCGGGGCGGCATGGACCGACGGATTTTCAGATGGGTGCTGGCGGCGGGAATCGCCATGGCCGGCGCGAACGGGGCCATGGCCCGGGCGATCGACTTCGACGTGATCGGCGACCGGGCCGGCAGCGACCGGGGCAACGAGGCGAACCCGGAGCGGCTGCCGGGCTATCTCCAGTGCGTGCCTTATGCCCGCAAGGTCTCGGGCGTGAACATTCGCGGCGATGCCTGGACCTGGTGGAGCCAGGCCGAGAACCGCTATGCGCGCGGCAGCCGGCCGAGGGTCGGCGCGATCATGGCGTTCCGGCCGTATGGCAAGATGCAGCTAGGGCATGTGGCGGCGGTCAGCCGGATCATCGATTCCCGCACGGTGCTGCTGAAGCACGCCAACTGGAGCCCGATCAACGGACGGCGGGGGCAGGTCGAGGACGATGTGATGGCGGTCGATTCCTCGCCGGCCAACGACTGGAGCGAGGTGCGGGTGTGGTTCGATCCGATCCAGGGGCTGGGCTCGACCCGGTGGCCGCTGGCCGGGTTCATCTACAACAAGCCGCCGGGCAGGAACCAGCACATGCTGCCGCGCGGCGGATTTGGCAGCGACCCGATCGGCGAGATCATCGCGGCGTATTCGGTGCGTTGACGGCGACGGGCAAGCCCGTCGCCTCGCCGGCACCGGCGCTCAGGCCCTGGCGACGGGGGCGTCTTCGCCGAGGTCCTCGTACCAGGCTTCGACCGGGCCGCTGAGCTTCAGGGTCAGCGGCTGGCCCTTGCGGTCCATGGTCTTGCCGGCCTGGACGCGGACCCAGCCTTCGGAGATGCAGTACTCCTCGACATTGGTGCGCACGACGCCCTTGAAGCGGATGCCGATGCCGCGCCGGAGCTTGTCCGCGTCGAAATGCGGGCTCTTCGGGCTGATGGCGAGGCGATCAGGCGGAGTATCGGCTGGCGGGGTATCGGTGGCTTCGGTCATGTGCCGGCGTTTAGGGTGTCGAAGTGACTTGTCAACGCCCGCCGGCTGCTCTAGGGGCCGCGCTCTGTCGCCTCATGGCGCGGGCGCGTAGCTCAGCGGTAGAGCACACCCTTCACACGGGTGGGGTCACAGGTTCAATCCCTGTCGCGCCCACCACCTGGCCCTTGGCGAACGGCGGGTTCAGGTGGAAGCCGGGCCACCGGATGGCCGGGAGCGGGGCGCTCAATCCATATGTGAGCGCTGTGGACCGCGCGAGGCACCGTCGACCCCCGGACAGCGCTGCAGAGGGCGGGATCATGCAGGACGGGAGACCAGGCGGTCAGGCGTCGAGCCGACCGACAAACGTGCGAGCCGGATGAAGAAAGTCCAGGCAGTCTTGCCGACTGCCTGGACCATATAAGTGCTCGCGGGTGCTCCCGAAGGAGCACCCGGAACCGGATCAGAAGTTGTAGCGGGCGCGCACGCCGTACATCCGTGGCGCTTCGTAGTCAGCCGTGAAGACGCCCGGGCTGTTGCCGCTCAGCACGCTGTTGTGCAGGATGGTCTCGTCCGTCAGGTTGTTGACGAAGAAGGACAGGTTGAGGCCCGAATTGCCGATGTGGTTGATATCGATCGCCGCATCGACGGTGTGGTGGCTGGGATAGGGCAGGAAGCCGACGATGTATTTGTCGAGCCAGTAGTACGACGCCCGCAGGACGACATCGCCTCCCGCCAGCTTGACCGGGAGCTGATAACGGCCCTGGGCGGTGAAGCTCCACTTCGGGGTGTTGTTGAACTGAGCCGCGGCGGCAAATGGGGCGAGAATCGGCGGCGCGCTGAGTTCGAGGAACTTGGCGTCGATGTAGGACACGCCATAGTCGATGGTGAGCGCCGGCACCGGCGAGACATAACCGCTGAGTTCGACGCCCTGCACGCGCGACTTGCCGCCGTTGAACACGGCCGAGTTGCCGCTGGGATCGTTGGCCGAGTTGCCATCCTGATCGACGTTCGGAACCAGCGCGGTGGCTTGCCGCTGCAGCTTGGTGAAATTGCTGCGGAATGCGGCGATGTTCAGCCGGCCCCGCGCCTCGCCCGCACGCCAGTCCGCCTTCACGCCGATTTCGAAGTCGGTGACGAACTGGGGTTCGTAAGTCTGATAGGGCGTGAGGAGCCCGCCGAACGCCGGGGTGTTGAAATTGCCGGCGCGATAGCCGCGACGCGCCACGCCGTAGACGAAGATATCCGAGGTCGCCTGGTAATCGAGACCGAGGCTCCAGGTGTTGGCCTCGAACTTGGCGGTCTGGTTGATCGCGGCACCGGCCCGGCCGGTCGCCCCGTGGCCGCCGGCCTGCACGTTGGCCACCGTCGCCTGACAGGCCGACAGGCTCTGGGCGCGGCCCGCGGCGCTGAAGATGTCGGAGTAGCCGCAGATGGATTCCGTGTCCCAGGTGTGGCGGAAGCCGGCGTTGAACTTGAGACCGGGAAGGACTTCGTAGCTCAGGTTGGCAAACAGGGCCTTGCTCTCATCGGTCAGCAGCGCGTTGCCCGAGCTGTTGAACGGCCAGGTATCCGGATCGATGCCGGCAGGACTGAGGAACTGCAGCGGCAGAACCTGCTCCCCATCGGGACTGACCTTGAGGTAGAAGGCGCCGAGGAGGTAGTTCAGCTTGTCCCCGAAAGCCTTGCCCGCGAACTGCAATTCATCGCTGATCTGCTTGGTGTTGTCACGCGTATCGCCGACAAGCATCGAGACCGGCAGGCCGTCGGAATTCGAGTTGATGCCCGTCTTCGACTGGCGATAGCCGAAGATGTTCTTCACGCCGATGCCGGCGATCTCAAACTCGGTCGTATTGGAGATGCCCCAGACTTTCGCATGGTTGGCGGGATCGTAGTCGGGGTTCGTCCACCCCTTGCGCGGCCCTGCCGCTGCCTGGCGCGCCAGCTGCTGGTCGACATTGCAATTGATCGAGGTGGTGCAGGCGAACCCGTCCACCAGCGCCTGCTGCTGCGTCGGCGTCAGCACGGTTGCCAGCCCGAACGGAGAAAAGGCGAGAAAGTTGATGAAGTTGGTGTAGTTGCCGAAGTTGTTGGCAACGGTCGGGGTCAACCCCAGCGCGGTGACGCCGGTGGAGTGGTTGCGGCTCCAGAAGTAATCGAACACCAGCGTGTTCTTCACGTTGTCAACCGGTTCGGCCAGGACCGATATGCGGAAGGCCCGGGTGTTGATGTCGTCCTGGTCCGGTCCGCCGCTCATGTTCTGGGTGTAGCCCCGGCGCTTGGCGTATTGGCCGGCAACACGAATCGCCAGCTTGTCCTGCACCAGAGGAACGTTGACCGCGCCCTCCAGCGAGTGCCACGAATAGTCTCCCAGGGTTGCCTGGACATAACCGCCGAAATGGTAGGTGGGGGCCTGCGAATAATACAGCACGGCGCCGCCGGTGGTGTTGCGGCCGAACAGCGTTCCCTGCGGCCCCTTGAGCACCTGGACGTTGGCGACGTCATAGGTCGGGATCGTCGAGCCGCGGGCGTTGAGCGGCACGTCGTTGAAGTAGGTGATGACCGAGGGCAGAGCGGCACCGATCACGTCGCGGCCCTGGCCACGGATGAAGAAGGTCGGGCTTTCCGCGCCGCCGGCGCCGGCGAAGATGACACCCGGGACGAGCTTCTGCAGATCTTCCGTCGTCCGGATGCCGCGCTCCTGGATCTGTTCCGCGGTCACGGCGGTGACCGCCACCGGCACGCGCTGGATGCTTTCCTCGCGGCGGCGGGCGGTGACGACGATATCGTGGCTGACTTCTTCCGACGCCCCGGCTTGCGGTGCAGACTCGGCATGGGCCGCACTGGCCGCAATCAGCGATACGCCACCCAGCAGGATCGATTTGCAGCCCAGGCGGAATGCCTGGCGCACGGCGGCGCCCTGGTTCTGTCGCATTTTACTCTCCCTCTCCACAGTGAGCATGTTTTTTATGGCAACGACGCCCCCAATGGGTGGCAACTTGCTCGTCAGGCCTCACATTCCCGTAGAAATGACGCAAAAAACAACGATGTCAACCATTGCAGAAGTTCAACGGTGATGTGGGAAAGTTTGCCGAAAGGTGTGGCAGGGATGCAACGGAGCGTCGTTGCTGCCAGTCCGGAATTGCCCCCCGCTCCGGGCCGCACGAGCACGCAGGTGCATACCGCATGATGCAGGAACGCCGGCGCGTTGGCGCCGGCGTTCGCCGACACAAGTACGGCCGGTCACGCTGTCTTGCGTGCGACGACAGAAAGCGAGGCCCGGTTTTTGTCGATAAATCGCGCGAAAACAAGATCCAGAGCATGATGGCATTGGTCGATCCAATGTCATCATGCTCTTGAGGCGACGCGACGGTGCGTCAGCCGACGGGATCGGCCTGGAGGCCGCGAACCAGCCTGCCGGGCAGGTTTCCGGTGTGTTCGTCGTCACGCCGGGTGACGACGCCGGAGACCAGGGTCGCGACGTAGCCTTTCGAGCGCTGGAACAGGCGCCGGCCGCTGGAGGGCAGATCGTAGCTGACTTCAGGCCGGAGAATGGCCAGGCGGTCCATGTCGATGACGTTGATGTCGGCCTTGTAGCCCTCAGCCAGCAGGCCACGGTCCCGCAGGCCGACCACTTCGGCGGGATCGCGGGTCAGCTTGCGCACCACGGTCGGCAGCGGGATCCGCTCACCCTTGCGGTCGCGCGTCCAGTGGGCGAGGACGAAGGTCGGATAGGCGGCATCGCAGATCATGCCGAGGTGAGCGCCGCCATCGCCCAGGCCGATCACCGTGTTGGGATCGCGCAGCATGGCCAGAGTCGTGTCGAGATTGCCGTGGACGTAATTGGTGACCGGCAGGTAGAGCAGCGCGCGCCCCTCGTCCTCGAGCAGCTCGTCATAGGCGATCTCGTCGACGCTGCGCCCAGTCGCCGCGGCGCGATTGACCAGTTGCTCGCTGACATCGGGTTCGTAGTTCGGCGGGTTGCTCATCCGCAGCAATTCGGCCCGCCGCGCAGTCATCATCACCGCGAACGGATGCCCGCCGGCGTCCTCCTCACCGAGGATGCGGGCGCGCAGCTCGGGGTCGCGCATCGCCTTCACCCGTTCGGCCAGCGGCAGACCGGCAATCGCCTGGTAGCTCGGGCGGAAGGAGAACGGATGATACGACAGGTCGAGGCCGAACAGGATGCCGACAGCGCGCGGCGCCACCTGGCCGCGCAGCGAAAGGCCGGATTCGTTGGCTTCCCGGGTCATCTCCAGCAGGGTCTTGAACCCTTCCGGATAGAGCGGATTCTCGTTCAGCGTGTACGACAGCGGGCGATCCGCCGCCTCGGCGAACCGGCACATCAGGTCGAAATCGGCCCGGCCGCCGGTGCCGAGGCCCGGAAAGTCAGTGATGTATTCGAGCACCGACGGCCTGGCCTCGCGCACGCCGGCGGCGATGGCCATCAGCTCTTCCTCGCTCGCGGTCTCCGCCGGCGCCAGCGCGCCGTAGACGTCGCGGTGGACGAAGCAGCGCGAGGTGGAAAACCCGAGCGCGCCGGCATCCACTGCCTCGCGCACCAGGCTCTTCATCGCGTTGAGGTCCGCAGCACTCGCCATCTCGCGATCTGCTCCGCGCTTGCCCATGACATAGACCCGCAAGGGTGCATGGGCCAGCATCGCCGCGAAATCCGCGTCGGCATGCTGCGCCTCGATCGCATCGAGATATTCGGGAAAGCTCTCCCAGTTCCATGGCACGCCATCGGCGAGAACCGCCTCGGGAATGTCCTCCACCCCGGCCATGACCTCGATCAGCCGCTCCCGGTCATCGGCGCGGCAGGGCGCGAGGCCGACCGCGCAGTTGCCCATGACCACCGTCGTCGCGCCATGGTCGGTCGAGGGGCCGAGACGCCTGGACCAGGTGATCTGGGCATCGTAATGGGTGTGGATATCGACGAAGCCGGGGGTGACGATGCAGCCGGTGGCATCGATCTCTTCCGCGGCGGGGCCGAGGTTCTGGCCGATCGCGGCGATCCGGCCGTCGCGAATTGCGCAATCCGCCTGAAACGGCTCGCCGCCGGAACCGTCGACGATGGTGCCGTTCCTGATGATGGTATCGTACATGTCCGCGCTCCGGTGGCTTGCTGGCATCCTCTCGGCACGGCAGGTCGGCCGGTGCCGGCGACGGTGTTTTGTGCGTCGCGTTCGTATGTGCGTATAGCAGGCCCGGCAGGCTTGAGGAATGCCGAAGCTGCGGCATTGTCATGCTGGCCGGCGATCTGTCCCGCAGGCATTCGCCATGGCGCGCCTGTGCCGACGTGCAAGGGGAGACAGGGACGGCCGATGGCCTTCCCTGTCTCCCCTTCATGCGCCTGCGAAGCGACGGTTTACTGCGCGCCGAACTTGTAGGTGGCGGTCAGGCCGAAGGTCCGGTTCGATCCGAACAGGTAGGTGCTGTAGCCCAGGGCCGAGGGCGAGCTCGCCGAGGCACCCGGGTAGATCGTCTGGTCGAAGAGGTTCTTGACATAGGCCGACAGGCTGACCCCGGTCCCGCCGATGTGGTCGAGCGAGATGTTGAGGTCGAAGTAGGTGGTCCCCGGCACGATCAGCTCGACGACCTGGAACGAGCTGTTGTGGCGGTAGTCGAGAGCTGCGCTCAGGTGCCCGCCGAGCACGTCGGTCGGTGACTGCAGGAGGACCGAGCCGGTCAGCGTCCACTTCGGTTGACCCTGGATGATAACCCCGGCCGGGACCACGCGTCCGGCAGCCCTGAGCAGCTCCGCCAGCGACGGATCGAGCGAGATCCGGTCAACCTTCGATTCCACGTAACCCACGCCGCCCATGAGCGTCAGCCAGTTGGTCGGGCTGATGTTGGCGTCGGCCTCGAAGCCGCGAATCGTGAGGTCGGCCGCGTTGACCGAGACGGTGTTCGCCGTCGTGGTGACGCGAACGCCCGGGGTGCCGGGGGTGTAGGCCGTCTGCGAGGCGATCGTGACGCAGTTCGAGGCGCGACCGGCCGAGCCGACCGCTGCCGGGATGCAGGGTCCGGCGCCGAGGTTCGAGACCGAAACCGGCAGCTGGTTGCCCTTGTCCTTGCCGGTGAACAAGGCGAGGTTGAGGCCGCCGCGCACGTCGCCGCTGCGGAACTTCAGCTTGGCGCCGACTTCCCAGTCGGTCAGCGTTTCCGGATTGAACGTCTGGATGCTCGCCAGGTAGGGATCCATCTGCGGCACGTTGTAGCCACCCGCGCGGTAGCCGCGGCGGTGGGTGACATAGGTCATCGCGTTCGGCGTGATCTGCCACTGGGCACCCAGCGTGTAGGTGAACTTCTTGAACTTGGCGGTCGGGAAGTTCTGCGCGGTGGTGCCACCGGTCAAGGTGTACCCTGCATCGCTTGGTTTCAGGCCGCTGTTGGCCTTGCAGGCGGCTTCCGAGGGCAACAGCGCGTCCAACTCATCCGGGTTGGTGGTGAGCAATGCCGAGCCGGGGTTTATCGGGCTGAATTGCCGGGTCGTCGCGCAGGTCGATTGCTCGTCCCACGTCTGGCGGCCACCGGCGGTCAGCGTGACGTTCGGCAGGAAAGCAGGCGAATAGTCGAACTGGCCATAGATTGCCTTGCTGCGGTTGTGGAGCCAGTTGCTGGTTGCAATGTGCGAGAGGCCGAGGAACGTGTTCTGTTCGATCGACCCGATACCGCCATGGCCGACTGGACGTTCGTTGTAGTAGAACCCGCCCACCGTATACTTGAGCTGGTTTTCAAACAGCGAACCCGAGAGCTGCAGTTCATCGGTGAACTGCTCTTCGAGCGCGTTCGTGCCAGAGGCCATGTAGAACGGAATGGGGAGGCCCGAAAGCGACGGCTCGCCATAATAATCGACCCGCACCAAGCCCAGGATGTTCTTGAGCTGGGTCTGGCTGCCAAGATCGACAACCGTGGTATTGGTCAGGGTCTTGAAAATCGCGCGGCCGTTGTAGGGATCACGCGTGACGGCTGACAACCCCTGTGGCACGGCCTTGCCTTCGTAGGCGGCCTGGGCGGCGAACACGTTGCAGTTGATCGCCATTTGCGGGCATCGGGCCAACTGCTGCACGATCGAGGCATATTGCCGCGCCAGCGTGGCGCCGAGGGACGACGTCAGCTGGGATTCGATAACAGCCGGGTCCTTCAGGAAGATGGCGATATTGTTGCCGTCGTTCTTAAGTCCGTTGGTGTACACCTTATCCAGCAATGGAGCTGCGACCCCGCGAACCTTCATGTAGTTGACGACGGTCGTATTTTTCAGCCAGTCGGTCGGCTGGATCAGCAGCGAAGCCCGGAAGGACGTGGTCTCGAACTCGCCGGGGTTGAGTCGCGGGTTGAGAATCTGCTTGCCCGGCGTGGCGACGATGCTGCCGTCCGGCTGGACAGGCCCGATCGTGAAGGGTTCCCAGACGGTGCCCTTCACCGCCGTTCCGTCCCGGCGATACTGCCCGGCGATACGCAGGGCGACCGCGTCATGAACGATCGGCAGGTTAATCGCGCCTTCAAGGGAATAGGTGCCGTACTGCGCGACTTCCGCCTTGGCATAGCCGCCGAAGTCGTGAGTCGGCGCCTTGGTGTTGGTGAGGATCGCGCCGCCGATCGAGTTACGGCCGAACAGCGTGCCCTGCGGACCCTTCAGCACCTGGATATTGGCCATGTCGAAGGCCTGGATCACCGAAGCATTGTTGGGCAGCGGCACGTCGTTCAGGTAAGTGATGACGCCCGGCGAGACGTTGCCGGTGACCGCGCGCGACTGGCCGCGGATGACGACGAACGGGTTGAAGCGGCCCGACGAGACGATCGACACGTTCAGGCCCGGAGTCAGCTTGGTGAAATCGGTCAGGCTGACGATGTTGCGCGACTGCAGCGTTTCACCGCTGACCGCCGTGATGGAGATCGGCACGGTCGAGATGTCTTCCTCTCGCCGGCGGGCGGTGACGACAATAGTGCCGTCCGCCTCGGCGCTGCGGGCGTTGGCGGGCTGGGGCTCGGCAGGCGTGCCTTCCGCCAGCGCCGGGCTGGCCAGCGCGATCGCGCCGATTGCGGCGGAAAAGAGCAAGTTAGCTTTCATCATTAGTCCTCCCCTCAAGCCGTTACGAATATTTCGTGCGGCGACTTGTCAAAAAATGAAGCCATTTTTGGTTCTATTACGATAATTTATTCAATGCCCATCAGCTTACACGTTCTGGATATCCGTTTTTTATCTCGGATAATCACGATCGATATCTGGGATATGCGTCAGTGCGAGACACGATACACCAGAGCACCCTCAAGAATCTGCTTTATTTCGTAAATTTTATTGTAATTGACAATCTATCTTAATGAATTTTCTGTCAGCCGACTTGAACCCGGCATCCGTTCGCGCGACCGAGGCGGCAGCGAGCCCTGCCGGCAGAGTTCGGTGGAACCCAGCCGGCCTGGTGTCCGGAATGATCCGGCGCACCGGCTTCCGCGCGTTCGACAGGCGACAGGACGGGAACGCCGGCAAACAGCCGACTCTCGAATGACATCCTCCGCATCTCTCCGTGTTTCTAATTTATCGTGGGACGGTGCATCATGTCGCACGAGAGGTCCAATGCAAAATTTTTACACACCCATGCATTTCAAGCATACCACTTGATACAATTCTGGTACAAGGCGGCATGGACCTTCGCAAACTCCGCCATGCCGTTGTCATCGCCGAAGAAGGCTCGTTCGCCCGCTCGGCACGGCGGCTCGGGCTGACCCAGCCGGCGCTGAGCCGGTCCATCCAGGGGCTGGAAGCCACGCTCGGCCTGCGGCTGTTCGACCGGACCGGTGCGGGCGCGCATCCCACCCAGGCCGGGACCCTGCTGCTCGACCATGCGCACCTTCTGCTGCGCGAGGAGGCGCGCCTGCGAAACCTGGCGGTGCAACTGGCCCGTGGCGACACCGGCCGCGTCGTCTTCGGCATCAGCCCGATGCTGACCCCCGCGCTCGGCACGGTGCTGGCGGCGGTGGCCGGCGTGGGGTTCGAAGGGGCGGCAGTGGTGCATCCGCTGCATGTGCTGGAAGAGCTGCTGTTCGATGAGAAGCTGGACTTCTTCATCGGCGACACCCGGGCTGCCAGGAAACAACCGGAACTTGCCGTGGAGCAATTCGGTGACATCTCCATCGGGTTCCATGTGCGGGCGTCCCACCCGCTGCTGGCGAACGCGACGGTCGTCCGGTCCGACCTCGACCGCTACCCTGTCGCGCTGGGAGACGAGGGACTGGTGCCGGCCGGTGCCCGTCCGATCCATGCCTTTGCCTGCGACGATGGCGCGTCGCTGAAACATCTCGTCCTTGCGGGCAATGCGATCATGCTCGGCACGTCTCTCGCGGTGGAGCCGGAGCTTTCCTCCGGCCAGATCGGCCGGCTGTCGGTCGAGGGCTTGCCGGGCGGATTCACGCGGGTCGGGCTGGTCCACCGGGCCGGCCGCACGCTCGCGGCCGGGGCGCGGCGCATCGCCGCCAGCTTTGCCGAATTCCTCGCCCCGTTTGCCGAGCGCACGGGCTGAACCTGACGGCTTGTTGCTCGCCGAACGCGACCAGTCGTGCGAGAATTTGTCCGAAAGGGGTTGCCATCGGGCGCCACCCGCGATTACTCTATCAATATGGTTGAGTAAATCGGCCTGCCTGCCGGGACGTGCGCCAAGTCGACCGGACTCCCCTGCCTCGAACCGGAGTTATCCCGATGGCGAACCTTGCCCAGAATCCCGTTCCCCCGCAACCGCTGGTCCTGCTGATCCCCGACCGTGACGACGGGGCCGATGACTGGATGGCGATCTGGGAGCGCGAAAGCCCGAATACCCTGCGGCTCGACCTGGGGATGTGGGACAATCCTCATCGCAACACCTGGGTCAACAAGATCAACCTGGCGATCGAGCGTGCGCAGCGGCGGGTGGTGCTGGTCGCGCGGGGGCTGGCCTGTGTCGCGGTGGCGTGGTGGGCGGAGTTCGAGCAGCCGGATGCCGACCATCCGGTGCAGTTCGCGCTGCTGGTCATGCCGCCCGACGTTTCGCGCCCCGGCGCCGATGCCCGTCTGGCCCGCTTTACCTCGTGCCCGCGCGGGCGGCTGCCGTTCCGCTCGTTTCTCGCCGCCGGCTCGCGCCGGCCGGCCGCCGAGCAGATGAGCCTGCGGGCGCTGGCGGCGGACTGGGACAGTGCGTTCATCGCCGACGAGTTCCTGGGCGCCGGCGGGCTGGTGGACGGGGCGCGCGACTGGCCTTCGGGGCGCGGGCTGCTGGGCCATCTGCTGCGGGTGATCCCAGCGCCGGTGGCCAGCGGCGATCAGCTTTCGGCAAGTACGGCGGCTTCCGGGCACTGAGCGGCGGACGCGGTCGCGAAGATTCCTTCCGAGAGCCATTGCGCCAGCCAGCCGCCGAGTTGTGCCGGGTCCGTCGCCGCGGCGATGACACCCAGCGGCTGGCCGGCGGCGAGACCGGCCAGCGCCTCATGCTCCTGCCGGGAGGCGGGGCGGTGGCGGGGGGAAAAGCCGACCCGCCAGACCAGCACCGATTGGCCGGCGATTGGCGACGGCTTGAAACCGGGAGCCGCATCGCCGGTCAGGTGGTCCCACAGGGCCGTGCAGTCGGTCGTGACCGGCAAGGCCGCGAAGCCGGCGGCCATGGTCACGCGCAAGTTGGCCCAGTCGTCCTCCGACAGGCCGGCGGCGGCCAGTTGCGCCGGGTCCAGCGCCGGGCGGTCCGGCGCGGCGAAGGCCTGCTGGCGGTGCCATTCGAGCCAGGCGAGTTCGGCCACTTCCGGATCGTCGGCAAACAGCTCGGCGAGCAGCGCGGGAAAGGTGGCGCCATAGGCGTCGAGGGTCCAGCTGCCCGGCGGGGTGGCGAGGACATGGTGGCAGGCGGCGGCGGCGAAGGCATCCTCCCCGGTCCAGCGGCGGGTCAGCTCGAAGCCGGTTTCGAGCGCGGAGAGGAGCCGGGCGCGGTAGGCGTTGCGGTAGATCGCCATGCCGGGGGACGAAGGCGACAAGGCAGCGTCGTCGGCGGCGGCGACCTCCGCGAGGAAGGCCTGCTGGCGGGCGATCAGGCGCATGGGGCGAGGCTTTCCTGGGCCGCGATCGCGCGCGCCTGGTCCAGTTCGGCGAGCAGATCCGCCAGCGGCGGGATGGCGTCGTCCCGCTCGATCATCGTCGCGCAGGGGCCGAAGCGGGCGACGGCGCGGGCGTAGAGCTGCCAGACTTCGGCGCAGACCGGGGCGTCGTGGGTGTCGATCAGCAGACCGTCGGGGCCAGTACTGTGGCCGGCGAGGTGGATCTGGCGGACGGCGCCGACCGGCAGGGCGGCGAGGAAATCGCCTGCATCGAAGCCGTGGTTGACGCTGCTGACGTAGACGTTGTTGACATCGAGCAGGAGCTGGCAGCCGGTTTCGCGGGCAAGCGTCGCGAGGAACTGCCATTCGCTCAAAGTGCTTTCCGGGAAGGTGACGTAGCTCGACGGGTTTTCGACGACCAGCGGGCGTTCGAGCACGTCCTGGGCGCGGATGACGTTGGCGATGCAGGCGGCGAGCGCCTCGTCGGTATAGGGCAGTGGCAGGAGATCGTGAGTCGCGTGGCCGCCGAGGCGGGTCCAGCAGAGGTGATCGGACACCCAGAGCGGATCGACGCGGCGGGCGAGCGCCCCGAGTTCGGCGAGGTAGTCCCGGTCCAGCCCTTCCGGCGAGCCGAGCGACATCGACACGCCGTGCAGGGCGACGGGGTGGCGCTCGCGCACGGCATCGAGGGTGTGGAGCGGGCGGCCGCCGCAGGCCATGAAGTTCTCGGAGATGACCTCGACGAAATCGACCGGCTGGTGCCGCTGCAGGAAATCGGCGTGGTGTTCCTTGCGCAGGCCGAGGCCGAAGCCGGTGAAGGACGGGATGGTGGTCATGGCGGCATGCGATCCGGCAAAAGGGTGGCCCGGCCGCGCGGGGGGATGGCGGCCGGGCCGGGTCAGGCGGGATCGGGGGTCAGCCGATATCGCCGATGGTGCCGCCGCGCTTGAGGCAGGCGCCGGCGGCGAGCGCCTTGAAGCCCTGGCCCTTGCAGCTGTTCATGCCCTTGCAGTCGTGCTGGGTGGTCTTGCAGTCGGCGGTGCCCTTGCAGGAATTGACGCCGTAGCAGTGGACGGTGTCGGCGCTGCCGAGCGCCGGGCCGGTGCTGCCGGCGGGGGCGGTCGCGGCATTGGCCAGCGCGGACAGCGCGAACATGGCGGCGGTGGCGGCGGCAGCGGCGCCGGTCTTGACGGTGATCATGCGGGTGGTCCTCCCAATGGTGTGCCAGGTTGGCATCGACAGGTTCGCCGGCCAGTCGGATCGGGTTACAGGGGCAGCAAACTTTTTCAGAACCCCAGCGCGGTCAGCCCGGGATGGTCCGCGGGACGCGGGCCGAGCGGCCAGTGGAACGCGCGGTCCGCCGCCGCGATCGGGTGTTCGTTGATGCTGGCGATGCGGCGTTCCATCAGGCCATGCGGGTCGAACTGCCAGTTCTCGTTGCCATAGGCGCGGAACCAGGTGCCGCTGTCGTCATGGTATTCGTAGGCGAAGCGGACGGCGATGCGTTTGCCGGCGTGGGTCCAGAGTTCCTTGACCAGCCGGTAGTCCAGTTCGCGCGCCCACTTGCGGGCGAGGAAATCCTCGATCGCCGCGCGCCCGGAGAGGAATTCGGCCCGGTTCCGCCATTGGCTGTCGGGAGTATAGGCGAGCGCGACGCGGGCAGGGTCGCGACTGTTCCAGCCGTCCTCGGCCAGGCGCACCTTCTGGGCGGCGGTTTCGTCGGTGAACGGGGGGAGTGGCGGTCGGGTCATCGGTCAAGCTCCTCGAGACGGGCACGGAGACGGGCATTTTCGCTTTCGAGCGCGGCGATTCGTGCGAAATCGACCTTGCGCGGGATATGTTGCGGGCAATTGCTGTCCCACGCGGCGACATCGAACAGGATCGCCTGCTCGGCGCGAGCGGCATAGCCTTCGGGCATCAGCCGCGCGACCAGCGCAGGATCACCGGACACGCGCGCCCTGCCCCAGAGCTTGACCCGCCGCTGGCCGGCATAGTCCATCAGGAACAGGAAGGCGCGGTCGTTTTCGGCGAGGTTGCCGGTGGTGATGAACTGGCGGTTGCCGGTGTAGTCGGCGAAGGCGAGGGTATTGCCGGCGAGATGGCGGATGAAGCCGGGCGGGCCGCCGCGATGCTGGGCATAGGGCTGGCCGGCGGCATTGGCGGTGGCGAGGTAGGCGGTGTCGATCGCGGCGACGAACTCGACGAGATCCCCGGTCACCTCGGTGCGGAAGCCGCCGCGCTGTTCGAACCGGGCATAGGCATCGCGCGAGCCGCGTTCGGTCTGGAGGGCCTTGACCGCAGGGGTGAAGGCAATGTCGCTGGAAGGTTGCATCGGGGCCTCGCAAGGGAATGGGCGCCAGGAGCCTGTCCTGGCGCCCATGGCGCAGGTCAGGCCGCGCGGGCGCTCACCAAGGGGAAATCGATCTCGGTCCCGAACACCGAATTGAACGTGTTGGTCCAGGTGTTGAGCGCGACATGCTGGACGATCTCGATGATCTGCGCGTCGCTGTAGCCGGCCAGGCGGACGGCGGCGAAGGCGGCATCGTCGACATGGCCGCGCTGACGGGCGACGGCGGCGGCGAAGCGGACGGCGGCATCGGCATGGGGGTCGTTCGAGGTGCCGGCGCGGTTGGCGGCGATCTCGGCTTCGTCCAGCCCGGCGAAGTTGCGGCCGAGGTAGCTGTGGGCAGACAGGCAATAGTCGCAGCCGTTGATCTCAGCGACGGCGAGCGCGATGCGTTCGCGGGTGGCGGCGGGAAGCGCGCCCTTGGCCAGCGCGCCGGACAGGGCGAGATAGCCTTCGTGCGCCTGCGGGCTGGTGGCGATCAGGCGGAACATGTTGGGCACCGAGCCCAGTTGGCGGGACACGGCTTCGAGCAGGGGATGCGCGGCGGCGGGAGCGGCGGCGATGGTGGCGGGCTGGGGGATGCGGGACATTGGCGTGTTTCCTTTTCGCAGTCGCGGTCGCTGATCGGCCGGTGTGAGCGAGCTAGAACTTTGCAATTTTCGCCACTATCCGGCATTATCACAACCTATCCTTCCGTTTTATGGAACATGGTATGGACCGGTTCGAGGCAATGCGGACGCTGGTGGCGGCGGTGGACGGCGGCAGCCTTTCCGCCGCATCGCGCGGGTTGGGGGTGCCGCTGCCGACGGTCAGCCGGCGAATTTCCGATCTGGAGGCGCATCTGCGCGCGCAACTGGTGATCCGCACCAGCCGCAAGCTGCTCGTGACCGAGGCCGGGCGGGCGTCCCTCGCCACCTGTCGCCGGGTGCTCGAAGAGCTGGACGAGGCCGAGCGGGTGGCCGCCGGCGAATTCCGCGAGCCGCGCGGGGAACTGCTGGTGGCGGCGCCGGTCATGTTCGGGCGGATGCATGTCGAGCCGGTCGTGCTCGATTTCCTCGACAGATTTCGCGAGATCGGTGTGCGGCTGACGCTGTCGGACGCATTCGTCGACCTGGTGGAAAGCCGGATCGATGCGGCGGTGCGGATCGGCCCGCTGCCTGACAGCACGCTGGTGGGGACCCGGCTGGGGGCGGTGGGCTGGGTGACGTGCGCCAGCCCGGCCTATCTGGCGGCGCGGGGCGAGCCGAAGGGCCTGGCGGACCTTGCCGGGCATGATTGCATCGCCTTCGACCGGATGCATGGGCGCGACGAATGGACCTTTGCCGATGGCGGGCGCGAGGTGACGATCGGCTTGCGGCCCCGCCTCGCGGTCAACAGCGCCGCTGCGGTGATCGACGCGGCGATCGCCGGGGCCGGCATTGGCCGCGTCCTCTCCTACCAGGCGGCGCCGGCGATCGCCGCCGGCCAGTTGACGGTGGTGCTGGGCGAATATCGACCGGCGCCTCTGCCGGTACACCTCGTCCATTCCGGCCAGGCGATCCTGCCGCAGAAGGTGCGGGCGTTCCGGGCGTTTGCCGCCCCCCGGCTGAAGACCCGGCTGACCACGGCGGCTGTGTAAAAAAGCCTGTAACCGATTGGCCTGCGCTGGCGAACCTGTGCATGAACGGTGGCCATGGAGGCCGTGCCGTTCGGTTCGGGAGACCATTCATGACTGCTGTGAAACATGCCGCTTCGCTGACCCTGACCGCCCTTGCCATGGCTGCCGTCGCTTCGGCCGCCCATGCGGCAGAAGCTGGCGCCAAGCCGATGGAAAAGTGCTTCGGCGTCGCCAAGGCGGGCAAGAACGACTGCAAGGCCGGGCCGGGGACGAGCTGCGCCGGGACCTCGAAGAGCGATTTCCAGGGCAATGCCTGGAAGCTGGTGCCGGCCGGCACCTGCCTCGCCACCAAGACGCCCAAGGGGCACGGCACGCTGGAACCGCAGGCGTGATGGCGCTCTCACCGCTGTTGCGGCGCTATGACGCGGCGGTGGCCTGGCTTTCGGGGCGCGTCCCCGAGAGCCTGATGCTGCTGTTCGTGCGGGTGGCGCTGGGCGGCGTATTCTGGCGGTCCGGGCAGACCAAGGTCATGGAGGGGACCTGGTTTACCCTGACCGACGCCACCCGGGAGCTGTTCCGCACCGAATATGCCGGGGTGCCCCTGCCCCCTGCCCTCGCCGCGCCGCTGGCCAATGCCGCCGAACACGTGCTGCCGGCGCTGTTGCTGGCGGGGCTGTTCACCCGGGGCGCGGCGCTGGGGCTGCTGGGGATGACGCTGACCATCCAGGTCTTCGTCTATCCCGATGCCTGGTGGCCGGAGCATTCGCTGTGGGTGGCGATGGCGCTGACCCTGATCGTGCGCGGCGGCGGGCTCTTTTCCGCCGATGCCCTGCTGGTCCGGTCCACGCGGGCGTGATCGCCGACGAGGCCACGCTTGCCCGGTTGGCGGCGCTGGCCCAGCGGGGCGACCGGCAGGCCTATGCCGCGATGCTGGGGGCCTGCCGGTCGTGGCTGCTGCGCTATTACCGGCGCAAGGTGCACCCGGAAGCGATCGAGGACCTGGTGCAGGACACCCTGCTGTCTGTGCACCGCAAGCTCGCCAGCTACGATCCCGCCCGGCCGCTGATCCCCTGGCTGGCGGCAATCGCGCGCTATCGCTTTGTCGATCACCTGCGGATCGCCTACCGGGCGGCGGCAGACGGCGTGCTGGACGACGACGAGACCATCGTCGAGGATGCCGAGCAGGCGGTGATCGCCCGGCTGAGCCTGGACCGCCTGTTCGAAGCGCTGCCGCAGGCGCAGTGCCGGGCGATCGAGCTGGTCAGGATCGAGGGACTATCCATATCCGAGGCGGCGGAATCGACCGGGCAGAGCGAATCCCTGGTCAAAGTGAACATTCATCGGGGCCTGAAGCGCCTCGCTGCGCTGATCGAGAGAGCCTGAGCCGATGGCCGATGATCCTGACGACCTGATTGCGCGGCTGGTGGCCGACCTGCGACCGGTGGCGCCGCTCAGGCAGCGCGACGGCATGGGGCTGGCGGTGCTGGCGCTGGCGCTGGGCGCGGTGCTGGTGGCCGGCGCACTGGGCCTGCGGCACGACCTGATGGCCGGGCGGCCCGATCCGCTGGTGCTGACGGCGGCGGGCCTGTTCCTGGTGCTGGCGCTGGCTTCGGCCTGGGCGGCGGTGGACATGGCGCGGCCCGCGGTCGGCATCCGGCGCGAGGGCTGGGGCTGGACGGCGCTGATGGCGGCGGTGCTGCCCGGCGCGGCGCTGGCGGTCATGGCGACCGATGCGCTGGCCGGGCAACCGGCAGGGCCGGATCGGGGCGGCTGGGCGTGCCTGGTGCTGGGTGGCGGCATCGGCCTGCTGACCGCGGCGGCGCTGACGGTCTGGCTGCGGCGCGGGGCGCCGGGTTCGCCCGAGCGGGCGGGATGGCTGACCGGGGTGGCGGCGGGTGCGGCGGGGATTTTCGCGGTTTCCTTGTGGTGCCCGCATGACAGCATCCTGCACATCGGCGTGTGGCACGCGGCGACCGTCGCGGTGATGGGGCTGCTGGGGCGGCTGGTGCTGCCGGCCGTGCTACGCTGGTGATTCCCCTGCGTGCTGTTGCACCAGCGACATGCAAAGCCCTTGCCTTTTGACCGCGTCCTGCCAATTTCGCCGGCGCTACAGACGATAATCATGGGGATCGGGGTGCTGGGAAAAATCGGAAACGTGCTGCTTGCTTCGCTGGCGGCGGTGATGGCGCAGGCGGCAATCGGCGCGGCTGGCGATGGCGGCGACGGCGGCAATGGCAATGTCGACAATGGCCGGCAGGTCTTCGCCGCGCGCTGCGCGGCCTGCCATGGCTCGGCGCTGCAGGGATCGTCGCACGGCCCGGCGCTCAAGGGCAATGACTTTGCCGCCAAGTTCGCCCTGCCCGAAACCCACCTGCTGCTGCATTACACCCGCGCGGCGATGCCGATGGGGGCGGCCGGTTCGCTGAGCGACGCGCAGTATCGCGATGTCGTCGCCTTTGTCGCGCAAGGTGGCCCGGCGATGGCTTCGGGATCGGCGGGCAGCGAAGCGAAGGCGGCGGGTGGAGCGCCGGCCAAGGTCGGCGGCAACGAGGAGCAGCAGTCCGGCATCGGCTCGCTGCTCGCGGCGCTCACCTACAAGAACCGGGCGCTGCCCTCCTTCGCGCCGGTGACCGAGACGATGCTGACCACGCCGCCGCCGGGCGACTGGCTGAACTGGCGTCGGACCCGGGGCGGCGAGGGCGAGAGCCCGCTCGACCAGATCAACACCGGCAACGTGCGTGGCCTGCACCTGGTCTGGGCGCTGGCCCTGCCGGAAGGCACCAACGAGCCGACGCCGCTGGTCCATGACGGGGTGATGTTCGTCCAGGCGCCAAGCGGCGAGGTCCAGGCGCTGGACGCGGCGAGCGGCGATCTGATCTGGCGCTACCGCTACCAGCGCAAGGACGGGCGCAGCGTGCCGCCGTTCGCCACCAGGACGATGGCGATCTACGGCAGCAAGGTCTTCGCCAGCATGGCCGATGCGGCGGTGGTGGCGATCGACGCGCGCACCGGGACCGAAGCCTGGCGGATGGAGAACACCGACCCGGCCGACGAGTTCATCCGTGCGGCCGGGCCGGTCATCGCCAACGGGGTGCTGGTCGTGCCGATGAACGGCTGCACCAACTACCGCAAGACCTCGTGCTTCGTCACCGGCATCGACCCCGAGAGCGGCAAGGAACTGTGGCGGCTGCCAATCATCGCGCAGCCGGGCCAGCCCGGAGGCGACACCTGGGCCGGGCTGCCGGCGCAATACCGCGCCGGCGGCGATGCCTGGGTTCCGGGGGTCTACGACCCGGTGCTCGACACTTATTTCCAGGGCACCGCCCAGGCCAAGCCATGGGTGGCGGTGAGCCGGCACATGCGCACGTCCGACGCCGCGCTCTATACCAATTCGACCCTGGCGATCGAACCCCGGACCGGCAAGCTGAAGTGGCATTTCCAGCATGTCCCCGGCGAATCGCTGGACCTCGACACCGTGTTCGAGCGGGTCCTGGCCGAGAGCCGGGGACGGCCGGTGGTGCTGACGGCTGGCAAGGACGGGCTGCTGTGGAAGCTCGACCGCAAGACCGGCAAGTTCATCGACGTGGTGCCGACGGTCTACCAGGACATCTACGAGAAAATCGACCGCAAGACCGGCAAGCTGACCTATCGGGCGGACATCCGCAATGCCGCGATCGGCGATTACATGGCGATCTGCCCGGCCTATTTCGGCGGGCACAACTGGCCGGCTTCGAGCTATCTGGCGAAGGAAAACCGGCTGATCCTGCCGCTGTTCCAGTTCTGCGGCGGGGTGACCGCAGCGAAGGTCGAGTTCCGGCCAGATGGCGGCGGCATGGGCAGCGACTCCGGCGACATCGTCCGGCGGCCGGACGCCTCGATGCCCGGCAGCAAGGACCTGTTCGGCAAGCTGGCGGCCTATGATGTCGATAGCCTGGCGGAGACCTGGAGCTACCAGCAGCGGGCGCCGTTCACCACCGCGTCGCTGGCGACGGCGGGCGGGCTGGTGTTCATCGGCGATGCCGAGCGCAGGCTGCGCGCGTTCGACAGCCATTCCGGCAAGGTCCTGTGGGAGACCCGGCTCGCCGCGCAGCCGCAGGGCTTCCCGGTGACCTACACGGTCAACGGGCGGCAGTTCGTCGCCGTGCCGGCCGGGCCGCTCGGTCCGCTGGCGGTGGCGACGGCGCGGATTGGCCAGATCTACGTGCCGCCGAGCGGCAATGCCGTCTACGTGTTCGCGCTCGACTGAGAAAACGCGACAGACCGAGCCGGCGGGACCGGTTTTGCCGTATTTGAGCGCCGCCGCATCTGTGGCAGAATCGGTTGCGCGCCCGACAATCGGCCGGACGCGGACAGAGGGCTAGTCAAGGCTGTGACGGGAATTGGCGGCAGCGGACCCGAGCGGGCAAACGAATGCCTGCCGGGAATGTTGCCGGCGGACGACTGGGCGCTGCTGCTCGGCCGCAGCTCGGACATGGCCGAGGTGGTCGATTGCGCCGGGCGGCTGCGGTTCATCAATGCGGCCGGGCAGGCGGCGCTGGGGTTGACGGCTGCACCTGCCGGCCTGGCCACCTATACCGCACCGCAGTCCCTCGAACTGCTCCACGCGGTGGCGTTTCCGGCGGCGCGGCAAGGCCGCTGGGAGGGCACGATCGAACTCGTCGCGCAGGACGGCACGCCGCTCATGCTGGGCCGCACCGTCCTCGCGCTGAGGGATGAAAGAGGCGAGGTGTGCGGCTTCGTCATGCAGTCGCATCCGCTGGAGCCGGCTTGCGGCGACGACCCGACCGACGCCGACCGGGATGCCCATGCCCGCGAACTGGCCTTCACCCTCGAGTTCGCCATCACCACCGCGCGGGCGTTCGTGTTCGAATGGGACATCGCCAGCGACCGGGTCCATCGCCGGCTCGGCGCGCCGGGCGCGCTGCCGCCGACCGCGCCGGAGGGCGACCCGCTGTCCGCGTTCCTCGAACGGGTCCATCCCGATGACCTGCCCGCGATGCAGGCGATCATCGAGCGATCGCTGGCGATGCCGGGAGAGCGCTACGAGGCCAGTTACCGGGTCATTCGCGACGACGGGACCGTCGCCTGGCTGTACGAGGCCGGGCAGGCGGAAGCCGGCGAGGACGGCGAGCCGCACCGGATGATCGGCATTACCCGCGACATCAGCGATTTCATGGAGACCCAGGCGCGACTGGGCCGGAGCGAGGAGCAGCTGCGCCACAACATCCGCGAGCTGGAGGAGCTTTACGCGCGCGCTCCGCTCGGGCTCGGGCTGCTCGATACCGAGCTGCGGTTCGCACGGATCAACCAGGCGCTGGCCGACATCAACGGGCTTTCGGTCGAGGACCACCTCGGCAAGCGGGTCTGGGACCTCCTGCCCGGCGTTCGGGAAAGCGCCGAGCCGCCGCTGCGGGCGGTGCTGGAAAGCGGCGAGCCGATGCTGGACGTGCCGGTGGTCGGCACCACACCGGCCCGGCCCGACGACGTGCGCGAGTGGCGCGAGCAGTTCTACCCGATCCGGGGCGACGGCGGCAAGGTCATCGGCATCGGCGTCGTCTGCGAGGAAGTGACCGAACGGCTGCGGCTGGAGCGGGAGCTGCGGGCGTTCAGCGAATCGCTGGAGCAGCGCGTCGCCGAGGAGGTGGAGAAGCGCGAGGCGGCCATGGCGGTGCTGGCGCAAAGCCAGAAGCTCGATGCGCTGGGCCAACTGACCGCCGGCATCGCCCATGACTTCAACAATGTCGTGGCGGCGATCGGCGGCGGCTTCAGCCTGGTCGAGCGGTGGAGCGAACAGGAGAAAGTCCGCGAGATCGCCCGCCATGGCGCCGAGGCGGCGCGGCGCGGCGGCGATCTGGTCAAGCACCTGCTCGCCTTCGCCCGGCAGCAGGTGCTGGCGCCGAAGACGGTGGAGCTGGACGGGTTGATCGAAAACCTGCGGCCGCTGATCGCGCAGTCGCTGGGGCGTGGCATCGGGCTGACGATCGTGCGCGCGCCGGAACCCTGCTGGGTCCATGTCGATCCGCTGCTGCTGGAAACGGCGCTGATCAACCTCGCGGTGAACGCCCGCGACGCCATGCCGGCCGGGGGCGAAATCAGGATTGCGGTGCAGCGGGCCGACCCGGCGACCTCGCCGCTGGGCGAGCGCGAGGCCTGCGCCGTCGTCGTGCAGGACAGTGGCGAGGGCATGGCGCCCGATGTCCTGGCGCGGGCGCTGGAGCCGTTCTTCACCACCAAGGACATGGACAAGGGCACCGGGCTGGGGCTGGCGATGGTCCACGGCTTTGCCCGCCAGTCCGGGGGCGCGCTGGAACTGGACAGCGCGCCGGGCCGGGGCACGCGGGTCACGCTCACCCTGCCTCGCGCCGCCGAAGCGCTGGCGGCCGGGCCGGAGCCGACGACGGCGACCGCGGCAAACGGCTCGGGCCAGACGATCCTGCTGATCGACGACGACGAACTGGTGCGAACCGTGACCTCGCACCAGTTGCAGGAACTGGGCTACCGGGTGCACGAGGCGGCGGGCGGCGATGCGGCCGTGGCGTTGCTTGCGGCGGGCATGCGGATCGACCTGGTGCTGTGCGACGTGGTCATGCCGCGCGAGGACGGGCCGACGGTGGCGGCGCGGATCAGGGCACGGTGGCCGGGCCTGCCGATCGTGTTCATGACCGGCCATGCCGAGCGCGAACGCCTGGCCGGCGAGGCGATCCTCGACAAGCCGTTTACCGCCGGGCAACTGGCCGCGCATGTCGAGCGGCATCTGCTGCGGGACGGTGCTTCTCAGTCGTCGTAGATGATGCGAACCTGGGCCGCGGCCTCGGCGGCGAGGCGGCGGGCGGTGTCGGTATCGGCGGCGCGGGCAAGGGCGACGCCCATGCGGCGATAGGGCCGGGTGACCGGCTTGGCGAAGATCCTGAGGTCCATCGCCTCCGCCGGAACCGCCAGCGCGGCGGCCAGCCCTTCGCAGCGGAAACTGTCCGAATGGCGATCGGCCAGGATGACGGCGGACGCGCTGGCGCCGCGCACGGCGATCTGGGGGATCGGCAGGCCAAGGATGGCGCGGGCGTGGAGGTCGAACTCGTTCAGGTCCTGCGAGATCAGGGTGACCATGCCGGTGTCGTGCGGGCGGGGCGAGAGTTCGGAGAAGATCACTTCCTCGCCGCGCACGAAGAACTCGACACCGAACAGGCCGTAGCCGCCGAGATCGTCCACCACTTTCGCGGCCATCTCCTGGGCCTTGGCGATGGCTTGCGGGGTCATCGCCGCCGGCTGCCAGCTTTCCTGGTAGTCGCCGCGTTCCTGGCGGTGGCCGATCGGCGGGCAGAAGTGAACCCCGTCCTTCGCACGCACGGTGAGCAGGGTGATCTCGTAGTCGAAATCGACGAACTGCTCGACGATCACCCGGCGGCGGTCGCCGCGCATGTTGTCCACCGCGTAATCCCAGGCGCCTTCGAGGCCTTCGGCCGAATGCACCGTGCTCTGGCCCTTGCCGGAGGACGACATGACCGGCTTGATGACGCAGGGGAAGCCGGTGTGGGCGGCGCCGTCGCGCACTTCCTGCAGGCTTTCGGCATAGCGGTAGCGCGAGGTGACGAGATGGAGTTCGCCGGCGGCGAGATCGCGGATGCGGTCCCGGTTCATCGTCATGATCGTGGCGCGGGCGGAAGGGACAACATGGACGCCCTGGGCCTCGACCTCGGCCAGGACCTCGGTGCGGATCGCCTCGATCTCCGGCACGACGAAATCCGGCTGGAGGCGGTCGATCGCCTCGCGCAACTGTTCGGCATCGAGCATCGGGAACACCTCGCAGGAATCCGCCACCTGCATGGCGGGGGCGCCTTCGTAGGAATCGCAGGCGATGACCTCGCAGCCGAGCCGCTTGGCGGCGATGACGAATTCGCGGCCGAGTTCGCCCGAGCCGAGGAGGAGTATCCGTGCGGTGAATGCCATGGTGCCGTTCCTGCCCTGAACCGGCGCCAGCTATAGCGGCACCCGTGGGCGAGGCCACGCCTCGATCGGCACCTTTCCACCGTGGGCTTCAGCGGTGGTGCATCGCGCCGGCCAGCGCCGGGACTTGCGCCAGCAGTTCGCGGGCCAGGAAGCCGACCGGGCCCAGGCTTTCGGCGCAGCGGCGGCCGGCCTCGCCATGCAGCCAGACCGCCCAGGCGGTGGCGTGCAGCGGTGACGCGCCGCGCGCGGCGAGCCCGGCGACCAGACCGGCCAGCACATCGCCGGAGCCGCCGGTCGCCAGGCCGACCCCGCCGCCGGCATAGGCGATCAGGGTGCCGTCAGGGGCGGCGACCAGCGTGTTCGGGCCTTTCAGCGCGACGACCGCGCCGAAGCGTTCGGCGGCGCGGCGGGCGGCAGCAGGGCGGTCGGCCTCGATCCCGGTGGCATCGCAGGCGAGCAGGGCGGCCATTTCGCCAAGGTGCGGGGTCAGCACCAGCCCGGCGTGGGCGGGCGAGCGCCGCCCGAGCGCCATCAGCGCGCCGGCATCGAGCACGACGACCGGCGCGGAACCTTCGGCGAGCACGGCATCGGCGATCCGGCCGCCGGCCTTGCCGCAGGTCATCGCCGCGCCGGCGACAACGGCATCGCAGCCTGCCAGCGCGGCATCGAGGCACTGACCGGGATCGGCAATCTCGCCATCCGGGCCGACGGGCAGCGGGATGACCGCGGCTTCCGGCATGGCCACGCCCAGCGCTAGGGCGACATCGGCGACGGTCGCCAGCTGCAGCTTGCCGGCCCCTGCCCTCAGCGCCGCCTCGCCGGTCAGCAGCAGGCCGCCCGGCACCCGGGTGCAGCCGCCGATGGCGAGCACCCGGCCTCGGCTGTTCTTGTCGGCCATGCGGTCGAGCGACGGCAGGGGATGGTCGGCCAGCCACTGGCTGTCCACCGGGGCGATGTCAGCCACGGGCGGCGACCATGGCGTCGGGCGCGGCGGTGACCGGGGTGTCCTCGCGGTCCAGCGGCGCGGTGACGTTGTAGCGCGCCAGCTTGAGGCCGCCGTCGCGGCCGGCATCGGGATCGAAGCGATATTCGGTGATCGCGCAGTTGGCGACATCGCCGGCCCGGTCGATCGCGAGGATTTCCGCCTCGCCCAAGTGCTCGATGACATAGCGCAGGCAAAGGACGACGACGTGGTGAGCGACGATCATCACCCGGCGGCCGCCATAGTGCAGCGAGACCGTGTCCATCAGCGCACGCAGGCGGAAGATCACGTCGACCCAGGATTCGCCGCCGGGCGGGCGGTGGTAGAACTTGCCGAGCAGGCCGCGCAACTCCGCCTGCTGCGGCTCGATGGCGCGGATGCCCTGGACGGTCAGGCCATCGAGAATGCCGAATTCCTTCTCGCGCAGGCGTTCGTCGAGGCAGATGCGTTCCTCGGCGCGGCAGCCGCCGGCGGCGCGGAACAGTTCGGCGGTCTGCACCGCGCGGACATAGGGCGAGGCGAGCATGACGTCCGGCTGCCCCTGCTCGCCGGCGCTTGCGAACCATCGGCCCAAGGCGGTGGCCTGTTCGCGGCCGAGGTCGGACAGGGGAATGTCGACGTCGCGATGGTCGAGCGCGATGCGTTCGGCGCCGCTGGCCATGGCGATATCGCGCGCGACATTACCGGCGCTCTGGCCATGGCGCACGACCCACAGCAGTTCCGGCCAGCGGGGGGTCATGCGAGGGGTTGGCGGGTGGGGGACATGCCGGGGCAACGGCAATGCCGCCGCTCCGGTTCCCCGGTCAGACGCTCAGACGGGACCGGCGAAGCGCCACGCGAGGCTCTCGCCGGCGTGATAGGGGACAACCGCCTGCTCGCCGAGCGCAGTTTCGCCCGGGACGGCCACCGGTTCGCGCACCAGCCGCACCCGTCCCGGGTTGACCGGCAGGCCATAGAAGGCCGGGCCGTTGAGCGAAGCGAAGGCTTCCAGCCGGTCGAGCGCGTCCTCCTCGTCGAACACTGCCGCATAGCTTTCGAGCGCGTGGGGCGCGTTGAAGATGCCGGCGCAGCCACAGGCGGATTCCTTGGCATGGACCGGGTGCGGGGCGGAATCGGTGCCGAGGAAGAACTTCGGCGAGCCGGATGTCGCGGCCCGGCGCAGGGCGAGGCGGTGGCGTTCGCGCTTGGCCACCGGCAGGCAATAGGCATGGGGCCGCAGGCCGCCGGCGAACATCGCGTTGCGGTTGATCTGCAGGTGATGCGGGGTGATCGTCGCGGCGAGGTTTTCGCCCGCCCCGGCCACGAAATCGGCGGCGTCGGCAGTGGTGATGTGCTCGAACACGACCTTGAGGCCGGGGAAGCGAGCCACGGTCGGCGCCAGCACGCGCTCGATGAACACCGCCTCGCGGTCGAAGATGTCGGTCGCCGGGTCGGTCACTTCGCCGTGGACCAGCAGCGGCATGCCGATCGCCTCCATCCGCGCCAGCACCGGGGCGATCGCGGTGATGTCAGTCACGCCGTGGGCGGCGTTGGTCGTGGCGTGGGCCGGGTAGAGCTTGCAGGCGACGGCAATGCCATCCGCGAAGGCGGCGGCGACATCGTCCGGGTCGGAATGATCGGTCAGGTAGAGGGTCATCAGCGGGGTGAAGCCGGCCGGGGCGACGGCGCGGATGCGATCCCGGTATTGCCCGGCCAGCGCCGCGGTGGTGACCGGCGGCGAGAGGTTGGGCATGACGATGGCACGGGCGAACTGGCGCGCGGTCCAGCCGACGATGTCGGCCAGCCAGGCGCCGTCGCGCAAGTGGACGTGCCAATCGTCCGGCTGGCGGATGACGAGTTCGGTGGTCTGGGTCATGGCCCGCCCATGCCGCAATCCGGCGTGCGGCGGAAGCCTCGATCGAGCCGGTCACGGGTCCCGGGCCGCCGTTTTCCCGCGCCGGCCGCGATTGGCGGGTAGGCAGGGAGGGAAAGCTCCCCTAGCTTGGCGCGATGTCCGGTCCCGTCGAATTTCACCCCATCTCCCCTCTCGGCGATGCGCTCGTCATCCTCGCGGCGGCGGGGATCGTCATCCCGGTGTTCGCCCGGTTCCGCATCACACCTGTCATCGGCTTCATCCTGGTGGGCCTCGCGGTCGGGCCTTATGGGCTCGGCAGCCAGGTGGGGCAGTTCCCCTGGCTGGCCTACCTCTCGATCACCGATCCCAGCTCGCTCGGGCCATTCGCCGAATTCGGCATCGTCATGCTGCTGTTCTCGGTCGGACTGGAACTGTCGTTCAAGCGACTGTGGGCAATGCGCAAGCAGGTGTTCGGGCTGGGCGCGCTGGAGCTGGTGATCGGCGCCCTGCTGCTCGCCGGCGGGCTGTGGCTGGCCGGCGAACCGCGTTCGGCGGCGATTCCGCTGGGGCTGGCGCTGGCGATGTCCTCGACCGCGCTGGTCCTGCCGATTGCCGGCACGACGACCCCGGTCGGCAAGGCGGCACTGTCCATGCTGCTGTTCGAGGACCTGGCGCTGGTGCCGATCATCTTCCTGCTCGGCGCGCTTTCGCCGCATTCTGCGGGGGACTGGAGCGCGATGGGGCGGACGCTGTGGCTGGGGCTGCTGGTGGTGCTGGCACTGCTGGTGCTCGGCAAACTGCTGCTGCCGCGCCTGTTCGCCCAGGCGGCGCGGACCAAGAGCCCGGAACTGTTCCTTTCGGCCAGCCTGCTGGTGGTCATCGCCTCGGCCCTGGCCACCGCCGGCGTCGGGCTTTCGCCGATCGTCGGGGCCTTGATCGCGGGCCTGCTGATCGCCGAGACCGAATATCATGGCGAAGTCGAGGGGATCACCGCTCCGTTCAAGGGTCTGGCGCTGGGCGTGTTCCTGATCACCGTCGGCATGGGGATCGACCTGCGCAAGCTCGCTGCCGACCCGCTGACCCTGCTGGCGGCGACGGCCGGCGTGATCCTGGTCAAGGCGGTGGTGACCGGCGTGCTGCTGCGGCTGATGGGCGCGCGGACCGGCACCGCGACCGAAGCGGGGATTCTGCTGGCCAGCCCTTCGGAGACGACGCTGATCGTGCTGTCCTCCGCAACTGCCGCTGGGCTGGTCGCCGGGCAGACGGCGCAGTTCTGGCAGAGCGTGACCGCGCTGGGGCTGACGGTGACGCCGATCCTCGGCTGGCTCGGCCGGCGGCTGGCCCGCCGGGTCGATGCCAATGCCCCTGCCCCGGCGCCGCAGGTCGAGCAAGGGCCGCGCGCGGTGATCATCGGCTTCGGCCGCGTCGGCCGGATGGTGGCGGACCTGTTGCGCGCGCATGACAAGCCGTTCGTCGGCGTCGATTCCGATCCCGACCTGGTGCGGGCGGCCAATGAGGCCGGCTATCCAGCCCTGTTCGGCGATGCGATGGGCAACCGCAGCCTCGAACGGTTCGGCATCGAACACGCCAATGCGGTGATCCTGACGATGGACGAGCCGGTGGCGGCGGCGCGGCTGGTGCGCCGGCTGCGCGAGGAGCATCCCGACTTGCCGATCATCGCCCGCGCCCGCGATGCCGGCCATGCCGGCCAGCTCTATCGCGCCGGCGCCAGCCATGCGGTGCCGGAAACGCTGGAATCCTCGCTGCAACTGGCCGAGGCGGTGCTGGTCGACCTCGCCGTGCCGATGGGCTTCGTCATCGCCTCGATCCACGAGAAGCGCGACGAACTGCGCCAGCAGATCATGGACGAAGGCCAATTGGACGCGAAGCCCATGCTGAAAAGCGGCAGCCTGCGGGAACGGGCGGGCGGATGAACCGCTGGTCCATCATCGAAGGAGAGAGATGATGGACCGCGACCCGATGTCCCCCAACGAGAGCTTCGACCCGACGCCTGCGCCGGACGGCTTTCCCGAAAGCCGCAACAGCACGCCGCGCAACCCGGGGCAGAAGGACCTCGACACCGACGCCAGCCAGACCGGGGCCGATGCCGGGCGGATCGAGCACGCGCCGGACGACCCGGAGGAGAACGTGCCGCGCAACAGCAAGTAGCTGCGCCTCCTTGCGTCAGCCCCGGCGCATGGCGATTTCTTCGTCCAGCCAGGTGCCGACCGGGAACTTGTAAGTGCCGACGGCGCGGAAGCCTCTGGCCTCGTAGAGCGCCTGGGCACGGGCATTGCCGGACCAGACGCCAAGCCAGACCGGCCTGTCCGAGCCGAGGGTTTCGAGGGCGAGATCGAGCAGTCGCTTGCCCAGGCCCCTACCCTGCGCTTCGCGCAGGAGGTAGAGCTGGTAGATCTCGCCGTCGCCCCGGGAGACTTCCGGGAGCGGCAGCTTGGCCGGGCCGCAGTGGCAATAGGCGACCAGCTCGCCTTCCGCCCCGTCCACCACCCAGGTCCGGTGGGTCGGGTCAGCCAGTTCCGCGCCGACTTTCGCCAGGCCGTAGCTCTCCACCTCGAACCGGGCGAGGTCCTCCGTCGGATAGGGAATGGCGAAATCCTCCAGAAAGGTCTGGCGGAAGGCGGTCAGCTTGAGGTGGGCCAGGGCGGGTGCGTCCCCGGCCGTGGCCGGGCGGATCATGCGGCGAGCACCGCTTTCGCTGCGGCGATGGCGTCCGCCGCCTTGCTGCCATCGGGACCGCCACCCTGGGCCATGTCCGGGCGGCCACCGCCGCCCTTGCCGCCCAGCGCCTCGACGCCGGCGCGGACAAGATCGACGGCGCTGACTCTGGCGATCAGGTCCTCGGTCACGGCGGCGGCCAGGCTGGCCTTGCCGTCATTGACCGCGACGATGACGGCGACGCCCGAGCCGAGGCGCTGCTTGGCCTGGTCGAGCAGGCCGCGCAGTTCCTTAGGATCAAGCCCGTCAATGACTTGCCCGGCGAACTTCACGCCGTTTACCTCTTCGTCAGCAGCCTGCGCCTGGGCCGAGCCGCCGCCGAGCGCCAGCGCCTTTTTCGCATCGGCCAGTTCGCGTTCGAGCTTGCGGCGTTCGTCGAGCAGGGCGGCGACACGGGATTCGACATCGTCCGGGGTGGTGCGCAGCAGGCTGGCGGTGCCCTTGAGCGCGTCCTCGCGGCCGACCAGCCACTGGCGGGCGCCTTCGCCGGTCAAGGCCTCGATGCGGCGGACGCCGGAGGAGACGGCGCTTTCCGAGACCACGCGGAACACGCCGATATCGCCGGTCGCCCGGACATGGGTGCCGCCGCAGAGCTCGACCGAGTAGTTCCGCCCATCGGTGGCGCGGCCCATGGCAAGCACTCGCACCTCGTCGCCATATTTCTCGCCGAACAGCGCCATGGCGCCCGCCGCAATGGCGTCGTCCGGGGTCATCAGGCGGGTGGTGACCGGCTCGTTGGCGCGGATCTCGGCGTTCACTTCGGCTTCGACGGCGGCGATGTCCTCCGCCGTCAGGGCGACCGGGTGGGCGAAGTCGAAGCGCAGGCGATCGGCCGCGACCATGCTGCCCTTCTGCGCGACATGGCCGCCGAGCCGGTTGCGCAGCGCCGCGTGGAGCAGGTGGGTGGCCGAGTGGTTGGCGCGGATGGCGTCGCGGCGGGCGACGTCGATGTCGAGGCGGACGACGTCGCCCAGTTTGATGCTGCCCGATTCGACCGTGGCGATGTGCGCGTGGAGGCGGCCCAAGGGCTTGGCAGTGTCGGAAACGGTCAGCTTGAGGCCATCGCCGCCGGTGATCGACCCGGCATCGCCGTTCTGGCCGCCGCTTTCGCCGTAGAACGGCGTCTGGTTGACGATGACAGTGATGCTCTCGCCGGCCTCGGCGCTGGCCAGTTCCTTGCCGTCGCGCACCAGCGCCACGACCTGCGCCTCGCCGGTCGTGGCGGTATAGCCGGTGAACTCGGTGGCGCCGGCGCGTTCGGCGATGTCGAACCAGACCTCGCCGGCGGCCGCCTCGCCGCTGCCCTTCCAGGCGGCGCGGGCGGCGGCCTTCTGGCGGGCCATGGCGGCGTCGAAGCCGGCGCGATCGACGGTGATGGCGCGGGCGCGCAGGGCGTCCTCGGTCAGGTCATAGGGGAAGCCGTATGTGTCGTAGAGCTTGAACGCGGTCTCGCCGGGGAGCTCGCCGCCCTCGCCCAGGCTGCCCGTAGCTTCGTCCAGCAGTTTGAGCCCGTTGGCCAGCGTGCGGCGAAACTGGACTTCCTCGCGCGCCAGGGTTTCCTCGATCAGCGGCTGGGCGCGGCCAAGCTCGGGATAGGCCATGCCCATTTCGGCGACCAGCGCCGGCACCAGGCGGTGCATCAGCGGCTCCTTCGCGCCCAGCAGATGGGCATGGCGCATGGCGCGGCGCATGATGCGGCGGAGCACATAGCCCCGGCCCTCGTTGCTCGGCAGGACGCCATCGGCCAGCAGGAAGCTGGTCGAGCGCAAGTGGTCGGCGATGACCCGGTGGCTGGCGCGGCTCTCGCCCTCGGCCTTGACCCCGGTCAGGCTCTCGCTGGCGGCGATCAGCGCCTTGAACGTGTCGGTGTCGTAGTTGTCGTGCTCGCCCTGGAGCACGGCGGCGATGCGTTCGAGGCCCATGCCGGTGTCGATGCTCGGCCGGGGCAGATTGCCGGTGATCTCCCCGGCGGTCTGCTCGAACTGCATGAACACGAGGTTCCAGATCTCGATGAAGCGGTCACCGTCCTCCTCCGGCGATCCCGGCGGGCCGCCCCGGATGTGCTCGCCATGGTCATAGAAGATTTCCGAGCACGGGCCGCACGGGCCATCGTCGCCCATCGCCCAGAAGTTGTCTTTCGTGGGGATGCGGATGATGCGGTCTTCTGGCAGGCCGGCGATCTTCTTCCAGAGTTCGAACGCCTCGTCGTCGGTGTGGTAGACCGTCGCCAGCAGCTTGTCCTTCGGCAGGCCCCATTCGCAGGTCAGCAGGGTCCAGGCGTGGGTGATCGCCTGTTCCTTGAAATAGTCGCCGAAGGAAAAATTCCCCAGCATCTCGAAGAAGGTGTGATGGCGGGCGGTATAGCCGACATTGTCGAGATCGTTGTGCTTGCCGCCGGCCCGCACGCATTTCTGCGAGGAGGTGGCGCGCGGGGCGGCGCGGGTCTCGAGGCCGGTGAACACGTTCTTGAACGGGACCATGCCGGCGTTGACGAACATCAGCGTCGGATCGTTGTACGGCACCAGCGGCGCCGAAGGGACGACCTCGTGCCCCTGCGATCCGAAGTATTCGAGGAAGGAACGGCGGATGTCGTTGGTCGTCTGCATGGTCCTGCCGATAGGACACCCGCGCAAGCCGGACAAGCCGGGATGCGCGGGTTTTGCGATCCCGCACGCGCACTTGCCGCTTGCGACTCACACGAAACAGGCAGACCATCCCCTTCTTCCACCCTGCGCGCCTGACGCAGGAAACGCGCCCGGCGCGCCTTCACGAGAGAGGAGGCGACGATGGGTAACCCTGCACCCGAAATTGGCAAAGCGGCTCAGGCCGGTTCGAAACCGGTCCGCGCGATCGCGCTGGTCGGCCCCGCCGGCACCGGCAAGACCAGTCTGGCCGAGGCCCTGCTTCACGCCAGCGGCACGATTTCGCGCCTCGGCAGCGTCGCCGCCGGCAGCTCGGTCGGCGATGCCTGCCCGGAAGCCCGCGCCCGCCGTGGTTCGACCGAGCTGAACTGCCTGCATTTCGACTGGCTGGGAGACAGCTTCGCCCTGCTCGACCTGCCCGGCAGCGCCGGGTTCGCCGCCGATGGCTACGCCGCGCTGCCGGCGGTGGACATGGCGGTGGTGGTGGTCGATCCCGTCCCCGAACGCGCCGCGCTCGCCGGGCCGATCCTGCGCCGGCTCGATGCACTGGGCCTGCCGCACGCGATTTTCGTCAACCGGATCGAGAATGCCCGGGCCGGCGCCGTGCGCGACCTGATCGCCGCGCTCCAGCCGCTGAGCCGCGAGCCGCTGGCACTGCGCCAGATTCCCCTGCGCGAAAGCGAGCAGGTGACCGGCTACGTCGATCTCGCGCTGGAGCGCGCCTATCGCTACCGGCCGGGCCGGGACAGCGAGCGCATCGCCATTCCCGCCGAAGCGACCGGGCGCGAGCACGAGGAGCGCGTGCATCTGCTCGAAACCCTGGCCGATTTCGACGATGCCCTGCTCGAAGCGCTGCTGTCCGATGCCAAGCCGGACCCGGCGCTGGTCATGGCCGATCTCGCCGCCGACACCGCCGCCAACAAGGTCGTGCCGGTCCTGCTCGGCTCGGCGCTGGCGGAAGGCGGGGTCCATCGCCTGCTCAAGCTGCTGCGCCACGAGGCCCCCGCGCCCGAGGCCGCCGTCGCCCGCCTCGGGGTGGCCGCCGGCTTTTCCGTGTTCAGGATCAGCCACGGCGGCGCCATGGGCCGCCTCGCCATCGGCCGGGTCCTCGGCCCGCCGCTGGCCGAAGGCGAGGAACTGGCCACCCCGGCCGGCGCCGCCCGGGCCGGCGCCCTGTTCGCGCTGCAGGGGGACAGGACCGTCAAGCTCGCCGAGGCCGCCCCCGGCGCGGTGATCGCCGTCGCCAAGCTCGAAGCGGCCGCCGCCGGGCTGGTGCTGGGGCGCAAGGGCGCCGCCTCGGTGCCGATCGTCGTCGATTATCCGCCGCGCAATGTCGCGCTCGCCATCGCCACGCGGGATCGCAAGGATGACGTCAAGCTGTCCACCGCGCTCCATCGGCTCTGCGAGGAAGACCCAGCGCTGCAATGGCACCAGGACGATGCCAGCCACGAGACGCTGCTGCGCGGGCTCAACGAGGAGCATCTCGCCGTGGTCCTGGCGCGGCTGCAACGGCGCTACGGAGTCACGGTGGACCAGCAGGCGCCGCGCATCGCCTATCGCGAGTCGATCCGCCGGCCGGCGACGCGGCGCGGGCGGCACCGGAAGCAGTCGGGCGGGCACGGCCAGTATGGCGACGTCACGCTGGAAATCCGGCCGCTGGCGCGCGGCGAGGGCTTCCGCTTCGCCGAGTGCATCAGCGGTGGCGTCGTCCCCAGGCAGTGGATCCCTGCGGTCGAACAGGGCGTGCGCGATGCCATGCAGCGCGGGCCGCTCGGCTTCCCGGTAGTCGATGTCGAGGTCGTGCTGACCGACGGCTCCTACCACGCGGTCGATTCGTCCGAACTCGCCTTTCGCATCGCCGGCCGCATGGCGATGGCGGAAGCGCTGGCCGAAGCGGCGCCTTACCTGCTGGAGCCGGTGACGCGGATCACCATCGACGCGCCGGCGGGCTGCGGTTCGCGGGCAGGCTCGCTGCTCTCCAGCCGGCGCGGGCAGGTGCTGGCGCTCGGCCCGCACCCTGAATGGCCGCAGTGGGAGCAGGTCGTGGCGCTGCTGCCGGAAGCCGGCCTGGCCGGGCTCGATGGCGAACTGCGTTCGCTGAGCCAGGGGCTGGCGGAATTCGCCGCCGGGTTCGACCATCTGGCCGAGCTGGCCGGGCGGCAGGCCGAAGGCGTGGTCAGGACCGCGAGGCAGGCCGAGCCGGCGTAAAAGGGCGGGGGCCGGAGGAGGACCTGACGCCCTCCCCGGCCCCGGCTGCCTTATTCGAGTTCGAGGATGATCGCGTCCACTGCCAGGCTTTCACCCGCAGTCGCGTTGACCTTCTTCACCGTGGCCGACTTTTCCGCGCGCAGGATGTTTTCCATCTTCATCGCCTCGACCACGGCCAGCGGCTGGCCGGCCTCGACCTTGTCCCCTTCGCCGACGTGAAGCGCGACCAGCAGGCCGGGCATCGGACAGATCAGGAACTTCGAGAGATCCGGCGGGATCTTTTCGATCATGTGGGCCGAGAGCGGCGCGATGCGGGCAGGGAGGATGCCGACCTTGTGGATGGCGCCGCGCGTGGTCATCTTCAGCCCCGAGCGGGTCGGCTCGATGCGGACGGCGAGGGTTTCCTCGCCGATCTCGGCGACGACCAGCCGGTCACCTGGGGTGTATTCCATCGCCAGATCGACCAGTGCGCCATCGACGGTGATGTCGTTGCTGTCGATGACGACGGTGTGGGTCGCGCCGGCGATGGTCACCGCCCATTCGCCCGGAGGCGGCAGGTGGGCGGCGAGCTGGCCATCGACGTTGCGGGCGCGATCGGCCCGCGCGGTGGCGATGAAGCCGGCGATGGCGGCGAGCTTGACCTTGAGCTCATCGGAGGTGGCGGCGCCGTGGAAGCCTTCGGGGTATTCCTCGGCGATGAAGCCGGTGGTCAGCTCGCCCGAGCGGAAGCGCGGGTGCTGCATGATCGCCGAAACGAAATCGATGTTGTGGCCCAGCCCCTCGATCTCGAACGCATCGAGCGCGGCGATCTGCTTGTCCGCCGCTTCGTCGCGGGTTTCGCCCCAGGTGACGAGCTTGGCGATCATCGGATCGTAGAACATCGAGACTTCGCCGCCTTCGTAGACACCGTCATCGACGCGGATACCATCGACACCCCGGCGGCCGTTCTCCGCGCCGTCGTCGGTCCAGCCGGGGACGGGCGGGTTGTATCGGATCAGGCGGCCTGTGCTCGGCAGGAAACCGCGATAGGGGTCTTCGGCGTAGACGCGGTTTTCGATCGCCCAGCCGTCGATCTTGACGTCGTCCTGGGTCAGGGCGAGCTTTTCGCCGGCGGCGACGCGGATCATCTGTTCGACGAGATCGACGCCGGTGATCGCCTCGGTAACCGGGTGCTCGACCTGCAGGCGGGTGTTCATTTCGAGGAAGTAGAAGCTCTCGCCCGTCGGGTCGGCGCCGGAGACGATCAGTTCGACGGTGCCGGCCGAATAGTAGCCGACCGCGCGGCTGAGCGCGACGCACTGTTCGCCCATGGCCTGGCGCATCTTCGGGGTGACGAACGGCGACGGCGCTTCCTCGACCACCTTCTGGTGGCGGCGCTGGATCGAGCATTCGCGCTCGTTGAGGTAGAGAATGTTGCCGTGCTTGTCGCCGAGGATCTGGATCTCGATGTGGCGCGGGTTAAGAATGAATTTTTCAATGAAAACACGGTCATCGCCGAAGGAGTTGAGGCCCTCGCGCTTGGTCGCCTCGAAGCCTTCGCGCACGTCCTGCTCGGAATAGGCCAGGCGCATGCCCTTGCCGCCGCCGCCGGCCGAAGCCTTCATCATCACCGGATAGCCGATCTCGTTGGAGATGCGGACGGCATGCTCGGTGTCCTCGATCTCGCCGACGAAGCCGGGGACGACGTTGACCCCGGCGGCCTTGGCGAGCTTCTTCGATTCGATCTTGTCACCCATCGCGGCGATGGCGCCCACCGGCGGCCCGATGAACTCGATGCCCTCGGCGGCCAGCGCCTCGGCAAACGAGGTGCGCTCGGAAAGGAAGCCGTAGCCGGGGTGAACCGCTTCGGCGCCGGTCTGCTTGCAGGCGGCGATGATCTTGTCGGCGATCAGGTAGCTCTGCGCCGCCGGGGAAGGCCCGATGTGGACGGCTTCGTCCGCCATCTGCACGAACGGGGCGCGGGCGTCGGCATCGGAATAGACGGCGACGGTCTGGATGCCCATGCGACGCGCGGTCTTGATGACGCGGCAGGCGATTTCACCACGATTGGCGATGAGGATTTTCTTGAACATCAGTTTTCCTTACCCCTGATCACACGCCTGATGACAAGCAATGCGTAGAATGCCCCGATCATCAGCGAACCATAATAAAGCACATAGACGCTGAACGGAATGCGAGGACCATCATCCATCATTCCACCAGCCGATACTACCTTTTCATGCTCGATGATTGAACTCGATATCCAATAGGCACAAACGGCCGCCAAACCCGTCACAAACGCGATAATGCCCCCGGATCAATTTCTTAGCAGTTATCATAAGCCAGCTTCGGCAGCGTATTGATCCACAGCCGACATTCGGCAAACCGCGCGATGGATGCTGAAAAAAGGTCAGCATGACGGGGAACGGAAGTATGGGTGAAATTCATCACCCCACCACCCTCGCCAGCCCGGCGTGAATGAAATCGTCGCCCTTGTAGAGCAGCGGTTCGGCGCGTTCCATGGCGAGGGCATAGGCGAAGCAATCGCCGAAATTGAGCCGGGCCTTGTGGCCGCTGCCCTTGCCGAAGTCGCGGTAGGCCTGGCGGGCGATGCGGGCCTGGGATTCGGTGACGGGGGCGATCTCGATGTCGAACCTGGTCAGCAGGCCATCGAGGCGGACGCTGGCGGCGGGGTTGCGTTCGCCGTCTATGACAATGGCGGATTCAAGGTAGCCGGCGGCCGACATGGCGGCCTTGCCTGCATCGACGATCGCCGCGACCATGGCCGCACCTTCCGGCTCGTTTCGCAGCATCGCGACAATGGCGGAGCTGTCCACGATCATGCGGGCAGCCCGGTTTCCGGATCGTAGAGTTCCTTGTCGATATCGAACGCCAGCGTTTCGGGGCTCATCATTGCCGCGGTTTCGCGGCAGAACTCCATGATTTCGGCAATCTTCCTGTCCCGATCCAGCTTGGCGCGCTGCGCACGCAGGGCTTCGAGGACCACCTGGGTCAGGCTGGTGCCACCTTGCTGGGCAAGCTCGGAAGCAAGCGCATAGGCTTCGTCGCTCTTGATGTTCATCTGCGCGGTCATGACTCTACCTTTCCACACGATGGTGGTAGAAATATCATGCCGGGCGCAGATCGACAATCGGGCATCAGCCCATCGCCTCCAGCTTCACGCACCCCTTCGGCATCCGCTCCGCCGCCACTTCAGCTTCGGTCTGCTGGATGGCCATGGCCCGCAGCCCCAGCCGCGCGAACATGGCGGCGTCGTTGTCGTCGCCGGCGTTGGGGGCGGTCAGCAGCTTGTCGCCGGTGAAGATGGAGTTGGCGCCGGCGAGGAAGCACATCGCCTGGGTCATCTCGCTCATGCTCTCGCGGCCCGCCGAGAGCCGCACCATCGACTTGGGCATGGTGATCCGCGCCACCGCCACGGTGCGGACGAACTCCACGTCGTCGATCTTGGCCAGCGGGGTGTCGGCCAGCATGTCGCCCAGCACGGTGCCCTTGACCGGGACCAGGGCATTGACCGGCACGCTCTGCGGATGATCCGGCAGCGTCGCCAGCGTATGGATGAAGCCGACGCGGTCCTCCCGCGTCTCGCCCATGCCGACGATGCCGCCGGAGCAGACATTGATCCCGGCGCGGCGGACCTGGCCGAGCGTGTCCAGCCGGTCATCCATCGTGCGGGTGGTGATGACTTCGCCATAGCGTTCGGGCGAAGTGTCGATGTTGTGGTTGTAGTAATCGAGCCCGGCTTGCGCCAGCATGTCGGCCTGGTGCGGCTCCAGCATGCCCAGCGTCATGCAGGTTTCCAGCCCCATGGCGCGGACCCCCTTCACCATCTCGATGATCGCGGGCATGTCCCGGTCCTTCGGGTTGCGCCAGGCGGCGCCCATGCAGAAGCGGGTGCTGCCCTGATCCTTCGCCCGCGCGGCGGACTGCAGGACCGACTGGACCTCCATCAGCCTGGTGGCTTTCACGCCCGAACTGGCACTGGCGGACTGCGAACAGTAGCCGCAGTCCTCGGCGCAGCCGCCGGTCTTGATCGACAGCAGGGTCGAAAGCTGGACTTCCGCCGGATCGAACGAGCGCCGGTGCACTTCGGCGGCGCGGTAGACCAGCTCGGTGAACGGCAGATCGAACAGGGCGGCGATTTCCGCGCGAGTCCAGTCGTTCCGGGGGGTCCAGTCGGTCGTCGGTTCTGTCATCTGCGTTTCCATCATGTCGGTTTCTTGGCCAGCCAGACGCCGGCGGCCATGACCACAAGGCCCAGTGCGCGCTGCGGGGAGATCGTCATTCGCTCCGCGCCGAGCAGGCCGAAGTGATCGATTGCCGCCGCCGAGAGCAACTGGCCGATCAGCACGAAGAACACCGCATTGCCGACGCCGATGCGGGGGGCAAACCAGGTCACCGCCAGGATATATGCGACGACGAAGAAGGCCCCGAACCAGTTGGGCAGCGGGATCGACGCGGCGCGCGACCAGTCGGGCTGGCCAGTCCAGGCCAGCGCGACGAGCGCCATGGCGAGGCCGACGAGATAGAGCACGGCAGTGGCGGCGGTCGGGCTGGCGAGGCCCTTGCCCAATCCGGCATTGAGCGCGGCCATGACCGGAATGCCGATCCCGGTCAGGAACATGATCCCGGCCGCCGCCCAGAAGGATTGGTGGGACGCCACGCCTGCCTTACTCGGCCGCTTCCAGCGCGCTGCCCGCAGGCGGCATGTTGTGGCCGAGCAGGCGGAGCATGTCGGCGGCGCATTCGACGACGTTGGAGCCGGGGCCATAGATGCCCTGGACGCCGGCTTCGCGCAGGTAGTCATAATCCTGCGGCGGGATGACGCCGCCGGCGACGACCTTGATGTCGGCGCGGCCGGCCTCTTTCAGGTGGCCGATGAGCTCGGGGATCAGGGTCTTGTGGCCGGCGGCGAGCGAGGAGGCGCCGACCGCATCGACGTCCTTCTCGAGCGCCAGCTTGCAGGCCTCTTCCGGGGTCTGGAACAGCGGCCCGCTGGTGACGTCGAAGCCCATGTCCGAGAAGGCCGAGGCGATGACATTGGCGCCGCGATCGTGGCCGTCCTGGCCCATCTTGGCGACGAGCATGCGCGGGGGCCGGCCGAGGCGGCGCGAGACCGCGCCGACCCCTTCGATGACCTGGGCATAGCGGCTGTCGCCGGCATAGGCGCCGCCATAGATGCCTTTCACCGGCACCGGCTGGGTGCCGTAGCGGCCGAACACGGCTTCCATCGCGTCGGAGATTTCGCCGAGCGTCGCGCGCTCGCGGGCGGCGTCCACGGCCAGCGCGAGCAGGTTGCCGCCGGCTTTCGCGCCTTCGGTCAGCGCGGCCAGCGCGGCGCGGCACTTCGCCTCGTCGCGGCTGGCGCGGACTTTGGCGAGGCGGGCGATCTGGCCCTCGCGGACGACGTGGTTGTCCACTTCCAGCGTTTCGAGCTGGTCCTCGGTGGCGAGGCGATACTTGTTGACGCCGACGATGACGTCCTCGCCCTTGTCGACCCGCGCCTGGCGAGCGGCGGCGGCTTCCTCGATCATCGCCTTGGGCCAGCCGGCGGCAACCGCCTTGGCCATGCCGCCCTCGGCATCGACGCGCTCGATGATCTCCCAGGCCTTGTCCACCAGTTCGGCGGTCAGCGCCTCGATGTAGTAGGAGCCGCCCAGCGGATCGACGACATTGCACATGCCGGTCTCTTCCTGGATGACGATCTGGGTGTTGCGGGCGATGCGGGCGGAAAAGTCGGTCGGCAGCGCGATCGCTTCGTCGAGCGCGTTGGTGTGGAGCGACTGGGTGCCGCCGAGCATCGCCGCCATCGCCTCGATCGTCGTGCGGATGACGTTGTTGTAGGGGTCCTGCTCCTGCAGCGAGACGCCCGAGGTCTGGCAGTGGGTGCGCAGCATCTTGGAGCGTTCGTCCTGCGCGCCCAGTTTCGTCATCACCCGGTGCCAGAGCACGCGGGCGGCACGCAGCTTGGCGACTTCCATGAAGAAGTTCATGCCGATGGCGAAGAAGAACGACAGGCGGCCGGCGAACTTGTCGATGTCCAGCCCGCTCGCTACGCCGTATTTCACATATTCCATGCCATCGGCGATGGTGAAGGCCAGCTCCTGCACCTGGGTCGCGCCGGCTTCCTGCATGTGATAGCCGGAAATGGAAATGCTGTTGAATTTCGGCATCTTGGCGCTGGTATAGGCAAAGATGTCAGAGATGATCCGCATCGAAGGCTCGGGCGGGTAGATGTAGGTGTTGCGGACCATGAACTCCTTGAGGATGTCGTTCTGGATGGTCCCGTCGAGCTTTTCGGTCGGAACGCCCTGCTCCTCCCCGGCGACGATGAAGAAGGCGAGGATCGGGATGACCGCGCCGTTCATCGTCATCGAGACGGACATCTGGTCGAGCGGAATGCCGTCGAACAGGATCTTCATGTCCTCGACCGAATCGATCGCCACGCCGGCCTTGCCGACATCGCCGACGACGCGGGGGTGGTCGGAGTCATAGCCGCGATGGGTGGCGAGGTCGAAGGCCACCGAAAGCCCCTTCTGCCCGGCGGCGAGGTTGCGGCGGTAGAAGGCGTTCGATTCCTCGGCAGTCGAGAAGCCGGCATACTGGCGGATGGTCCACGGGCGGCCGGCATACATCGAGGCGCGGACGCCCCGGGTGAACGGGGCAAAGCCGGGCAGGCCCGGATCAGCCGGCACGTCATCGGCGGTGTAGAGCGGCTTGACCGTGATGCCTTCGGGCGTGTTCCAGGTCAGGTCCTTGCCCTTCACCTCCTTGGAAGCGGCAGTGGCCCACTGGTCGATGGTCACGGTCTTGTCGTCGCTCATGTCTTGCCCAACCCTGGTTTACGTTCGGTCCCGTCGCGCGCTCAATGCGGGTGCTTGGGAGTTTCCATGATTTCGGTGAGTTGCCCGCCCATGTCCCTGGGGTGGACGAAGAAGATCAGCGTGCCGTGGGCACCGATGCGGGGCTCGCCCAGCACCTTTTTGCCCTGGCTTTCGAACCATGCCTTCGCCGCGTGGATGTCGGGCACTTCATAGCAGATATGGTGCTGCCCGCCGAGCGGGTTCTTCTGCAGCCACTTGCCGACCGCGCTGTCCGCCGCCGTCGGCTGGAGCAGTTCGATCTGGGTCCCGGCGGTGCCCCCCTCCCCCGGCGTGTTGACGAAGCAGACGCGGACCTGCTGCGATTCGAGCACGAAAGGTTCGGTGATGTCGCTCGCGCCCATGACATCGCGGTAGAACGCGATGGAAGCGTCAAGGTCCGGCGTGGCGACGCCGACGTGGTTCAGGCGCCCCAGCTTCATCAGACGCGCTCCACCACCACGGCGATGCCCTGGCCACCGCCGATGCACATGGTGATCAGGCCATAGCGCTTGCCGGTCCGCTGCAGCTCATAGATCGTCTTGACGGTCAGGATCGTGCCGGTGGCGCCGATCGGGTGGCCGAGCGAGATGCCGGAGCCGTTGGGGTTGGTCTTCACCGGATCGAGGCCCAGTTCCTTGGTCACCGCGCAGGCCTGGGCGGCGAAGGCCTCGTTGGCCTCGATCACGTCGATCTGGTCGAGGGTCAGGCCGGCCCGCTTGAGCGCCATCGGCACGGCGCGGACCGGGCCGAGGCCCATGACCTCCGGCTCGACCCCGGCATGGCCCCAGCCGATGATCTTAGCGAGCGGCTTCAGGCCCTTTTCGGCGACCGCCTTGCCGCTGGCCAGCACGACCGCGGCGGCGCCATCGTTGATCCCGCTGGAGTTGCCGGCGGTGACCGAGCCGTCCTTCTGGAACACCGGCTTCAGCGCCGCCATCGATTCGAGGCTGGCGTCGCGGCGGACGTGCTCGTCGGTGTCGAACACGGTGACGCCCTTGCGCGTCTTGACCTCGATCGGGACGATCTGGTCCTTGAAGTAGCCGGCATCGATCGCCGCGGCGGCGCGCCGGTGGCTTTCGACCGCGAGCGCGTCCTGCGATTCGCGGGTGACCTGGCAGCGGCTGGCGACGTTCTCGGCGGTGACGCCCATGTGGTAGTCATGGAACGGGTCCTGCAGGGCGCCGATCATCGCGTCCTCGAACACGACATTGCCCATCTTGACGCCGGTGCGGACCTTGTGGGTCATGTGCGGGGCGCGCGACATGATCTCGCAGCCGGCGGCCAGCGCGATGTCGTGCTCGCCGAGCGCGATCGCCTGGGCGGCCGAGACCACGGACTGCAGGCCCGAGCCGCACAGCCGGTCGACGTTCATCGCCGGGGTCTCGATCGGGATTCCGGCGTTCACCGCGGCGATGCGACTGAGGTAGACGTCCTTGGCCTGGGTCGGGACGACGGTGCCCATGACCACGTTCTCGACGTCGGTGGGAGCGATCCCCGCGCGGCCGATCGCCTCCTTGAAAATGGTGGCGCTGAGTTCGCCCGGCTCGAAGCCCGACAGCGAACCGCCGAAGGTGCCGATGGCGGTGCGGGCGCCGCTGACGATGTAGATGTCTTCCATGAGACCTGTGTTCCTTGCCTGCCCCGCCGTTGTGCCGGCGGGATGTTCTTACAGCGGGATGTTGTCGTGCTTCTTCCACGGGTTCTCGAGCGTCTTGTTGCGCAGCTTGCGCAAGCCCAGCGCGATCCGCCGACGGGTGGAATGTGGGTGGATCACCTCGTCGATGAAACCCTTGGAGGCGGCGACGAACGGATTGGCGAAGCGGTCCTCGTATTCCTTCGTCTTTTCCGCCTGTTCCTCGGTGGAAAGACCGCGGAAGATGATCTCGACCGCACCCTTGGCGCCCATCACGGCGATTTCGGCGGTCGGCCAGGCATAGTTGAGGTCGCCGCGCAGGTGCTTGGAGCTCATCACGTCATAGGCGCCGCCATAGGCCTTGCGGGTGATCACGGTGATCTTCGGCACGGTCGCCTCGGCGAAGGCGAACAGCAGCTTGGCGCCGTGCTTGATGATGCCGTTGTGCTCCTGCGCGGTGCCGGGGAGGAAGCCGGGTACGTCGACGAAGGTCAGGATCGGGATGTTGAAGCAGTCGCAGAAGCGCACGAACCGCGCCGCTTTCTTCGACGAGTTGATATCCAGCACGCCGGCGAGCACCATCGGCTGGTTGGCGACGATGCCGACCGTGCGGCCCTCGATGCGGCCGAAGCCGCACAGGATGTTGCCGGCGTGGCCGGGCTGGATCTCGAAGAAGTCGCCCTCGTCCAGCACCTTGCGCAGCACTTCGCGCATATCGTACGGCTGGTTGGCGTTGGCGGGGATGATGGTGTCGAGGCTGTCCTCCAGCCGGTCCCACGGGTCGCTGTTGGGCCGCTCCGGCACTTCGTCACGATTGGACTGGGGCAGGAAGTCGAAGAATTCGCGGGCCGTCAGCAGCGCCTCGATGTCGTTTTCCAGCGCCAGGTCGGAAACCGAGGTCTTGGTCGAGTGAGTGACCGCGCCGCCGAGTTCCTCCTGCGTCACCACCTCGTTGGTCACCGTCTTGACCACGTCCGGGCCGGTGACGAACATGTAGGAGCTGTCCTTCACCATGAAGATGAAGTCGGTCATCGCCGGGGAATAGACCGCGCCGCCGGCGCAAGGCCCCATGATCAGCGAAAGCTGGGGGATGACCCCCGAGGCGTTGACATTGCGCTGGAAGATTTCCGCATAGCCGGCGAGGCTGGCGACGCCTTCCTGGATGCGGGCGCCGCCCGAATCGTTGAGGCCGATGACGGGCGCGCCAACCTTCATCGCGTTGTCCATGATCTTGCAGATCTTCATCGCATGGCGTTCCGAAACGGCGCCGCCGAACACGGTGAAATCCTGGGCGAAGACATAGACCAGGCGGCCGTTGATCGTCCCCGAGCCGGTGACGACGCCGTCCCCGGGAATCGTGTTGTCCGGCATGCCGAAATCGACGCAGTTGTGCTCGACGTAGGCGTCGACTTCCTCGAAGCTGTCCTCGTCGAGCAGGATTTCCAGGCGCTCGCGCGCGGTCAGCTTGCCCTTGGCGTGCTGCGCGTCGATGCGCTTCTGCCCGCCACCGAGGCGGGCCGCGGCGCGGCGCTTTTCCATTTCGGCGATATTGGCTGACATGCCGGGCGGCCCCCTTTCGACTGTTCGATAAACCGGCCTGCTAAGGCACGCCGCGCCGCACTCGTCAAGCCGCTTGATCTCGCAAATGCAGCAATGTGCCCCGCGAGGAGGCGGATGGAACCGTCGCGCGGCAACTCACCGGCGCCGGCGGCCCGATCACTTCATCAGCACCAGCTCCTCGGCCATCGACGGATGCAATGCCACCGTCTGGTCGAACTGGGCCTTGGTCAGCCCGGCCTTGACCGCGATCGCCGCCGACTGGAGGATTTCCGGCGCATCCGGGCCGATCAGGTGGACGCCGAGGACGCGGTCGGTCGCGGCATCGACCACCAGCTTGTAGAGCCCGCGCTCCATGCGGTCGGCGAAGACGTTCTTCATCGGGCGGAAGTCCGAAGTATAGACCCGGATGTTGCCGTATTTGTTGCGGGCCTGGCCTTCGGTCAGGCCGACCCCGGCCAGCGGCGGCTGGGAAAACACGGCGGACGGGATGCAGTCGTAATCGACGGTGGTCGGCCTGTCGGCGAACACGGTGTCGGCGAACGCCTGGCCCTCGCGGATCGCCACCGGGGTCAGCTGCACGCGATTGGTGACATCGCCCACCGCATAGATGCTCGGGCAGCTCGTCCGGCTGTATTCGTCGACCGGGATCTCGCCATCATCGCCCAGTTCGACGCCGGCCGATTCGAGGCCGAGGCCGGCAGTGTTGGGCCGGCGGCCGGTGGCGACGAGGACGCAATCGGCCTCGAACGGGTCGCGGTTGCCGACCGTGACCGAGAGCGCGCCGCTTTCCAGCTTCGCGACCTTGGTCAGCGGGCAGTTGAAGCGATAGGTGATGCCGCGCGCCATGGTGATCTGCAGCAGGCGGTCGCGCAGGGTTTCGTCGTAGCCGCGCAGGATCTGGTCGGACCGGTTGACGACCGTGACCTCGCTGCCGAGCGCGTTGAAAATGCCGGCGAATTCCAGCGCGATATAGCCGGCGCCCTGGATGACCAGACGGCGGGGCAGTTCGGGGAGATGGAACACCTCGTTGGAGGTGATGCAGTGCTCGGCGCCCTCGAACGCCGGCACGACCGGCCAGGCGCCGACCGCGACGAGGATATGCTTCGCCGTGATGGCGCGGCCGGAGGCGAGCCGGACCGCGTTCGGCCCGGTGATCGTCGCGCGTTCGAGGAAGTGCTCGACATGCGCGTTGTCCAGGGTCTGGGTATAGGCGGCGTTGATGCGATCGACATCGCGCAGCACGGTGTCGCGCAGCACGTTCCAGTCGAATGTCATGCCCTCGACCGTCCAGCCGTAGTGAGCGGCATCCTGCAGCTCCTCGGCGAAGTGAGAGCCGTAGACCAGCAGCTTCTTGGGCACGCAGCCGCGAATGACGCAAGTGCCGCCCACCCGGTATTCCTCGGCGACGGCGACGCGGGCGCCATGGCCGGCGGCAACCCTGCTGGCGCGGACCCCGCCCGAGCCGGCGCCGATGACGAAGAGGTCGTAGTCGTAGGGTTCGTTCGCCATTGTCTCAGCCCTGTTGCCAGTGGGAGCCGGCGATATGGCTTGTCGCCGCCGCAATGCCAATGGGCTCACGGCGATGAGTGCAATCGCCTCAGGCGATGCCGGCCTGTTCGAGCAGGGCCTCGGTCGAGGGGTCGAAGCTGACCCCGCCCTTTTCGATCGACTTGGCGATTTCCTTGCCGAGTTCGACGCCGAACTGGTCGAATGGATTGATGCCGAGCAGCACGGCATTGGCGAACGTGCGGTGCTCATGAAAGGCGATCAGCGCCCCGAGCGACGCCGGGCTCAGGTCGTCCACCAGGATCGTTGCCGAAGGGCGGTTGCCCGGGTAGGCGCGGGCGGGATCGTCGCTGGGCTTGCCGGCCATCAGCGCGGCGCCCTGCGCGAAGCAGTTCATCAACAGGATGCGATGGTGCGCCGGGTCCAGCGCATCGCCCGGGGCAATGGCGGCGATGAAATCCACCGGCACGGTCACCGTGCCCTGGTGAAGCAGCTGGAACACCGCGTGCTGGGCATCGGTGCCGGTCCCGCCCCAGGTGATCGGCGCGGAAGGGCCGGCGAGCGGCTGGCCGTCGAACGTGGCGGACTTGCCGTTCGATTCCATTTCGAGCTGCTGGAGATAGAACGGCAGCAGCGCCAGCCGCTCGTCATAGGCGAAGCAGGCGCGGGTCTGGCAGCCGAGCAGGCGGGTATAGAGCTGGTCGGCGAAAGCGGCGCGCAGCGGCAGGTTGGCCAGGCCATCGGTGGCAAGGAAATGGCGGTCGATCACCGCCGCCCCTTCGAGGAACTCGGCAAAACCCTGCCAGCCGAGCGCGAGCGCGACCGGAAAGCCGATCGACGACCACAGCGAATAGCGGCCGCCGACCGATTCCGGGAACGGCAGCACGCGGGTCTCGTCGACCCCCCACTCGACCGCCTTGTCCGGCGAAGCGGTCAGCGCGACGACCCGGCCATAGGGGTCGGGCACGCCGTTCTCGCGCAGCCAGTCGAGCGCGGAGAGCGCATTGGTCATCGTCTCGATGGTGGTGAAGGTCTTGGAGGCGACGGCGATCAGCGTCGTGGCGGGATCGCAGGCCTTGCACGCGGCCTCGAGCGCGCAGCCGTCGATATTGGCGACGACATGGACGTCCACCAGGGCACCATCGCGGGCCAGCGCATCGATGGCCAGCGCCGGGCCGAGCGCCGAGCCGCCGATGCCGATGTGGATCAGGTGGCGCACTTGGCCGAGCACCCCGGCATGGATCGCCTCGACCAGGCCGCGGGTGCGGGCATGCAGCGCGGCGGCTTCCTCGACCGACGCATCCGCGCCCACGCCGCGCTGGGCGGTGTGCTCGGCGGCACGGCCTTCGGTGACGTTGACCTTTTCACCGGCGAACAGCGCGGCGCGGCGGGCGGGAAAATCCATCGCCAGGGCGAGCTTCTCGAAGGCGGCGGCATGGGCATCGTCGAGGTGGGTCTTCGACCAGTCGAAGCGGATGCCTCCCTGGTCGCCATCGGCCAGCTCGATGCGGGAGGACAATTTCGCCAGCCGGGCAGGATCGGCGGCGAACAGCTCCGCCAGCGTCGGCCGGGGCAGGCCTTGCAGTTCGGTCCACACGGCAGCGCAATCGTTCATAAATTTCCTCTTCGGCTGCGCGGCGTTTGCCATTGGCGCGGCCCTATCCTATGGCCGGCGCCGGCTTTCGCCACGGGTGCATTGCAGCATAGCGTGTCGTTCAGGCTGCAGACAGCCCAATTCGGCTGCTGCGGCGACGAGACGGGACTGGCAGCCGACGGGAGCGCCCACGATGATGGACCTTTCGATGAGCGACAAGACGGGAAGCACGGCCAGGCGCGAGGAGAAGGAGGAGAATTTCTTCGTCTTTCTGCTCAAGCTGGTGGCGATCGTGGCGATCTTCCGCAGCTTCGTGTTCTCGCCGTTCAACATTCCCAGCGAATCGATGCAGCCGCGGCTGGTCAACGGCGATTACCTGCTGGCGGCGAAGTGGCCTTATGGTTTCTCCTCCTATTCGCTGCCGTTCGGCGTGCCGCTGCTGCCCAGCCGGATCCTCGCGCACCAGCCGCACCGGGGGGACATCGTCATCTTCAAGGCGCCCCCGGCCAACGACGTCGACTACATCAAGCGGGTCATCGGCCTGCCCGGCGACACCGTGCAGATGATCGGCGGCCAGCTGCAGCTCAACGGCAAACCGGTGCCCAAGGTGAAGATCGCCGATTTCGAGATCGACGTGACGCCGAACACCCATTGCTACCTGCCGCGCTTCGAGCGGGAACGGGCAAATGGCAGGCCTTATTGTGCCTATCCGCAATACCAGGAAACCCTGCCGGGAGATGACGGCCGGCCGGACAAGCTGGTCAACGTGCTCGATCTGGCGCAGACCCCGCAGGACGATACCCCGCCGATCCTGGTGCCGGAAGGCTCGCTGTTCCTGATGGGCGACAACCGCGACAACTCGATGGACAGCCGCTTCCCGGCGATCGCCAACGAGGGCATCGGGCTGGTACCGCAGGACAACCTGGTCGGCCGGGCGACGGTGATGATGTGGTCCACCGACGGTTCGGCGCGCTGGTACATGCCATGGACCTGGCTGACCGCGGCGCGCTGGCACCGCATCGGGGGGACCTTTTGACCGCTTCGTTGCCTGAAGATACCCGCACCTTTCTCGCCGCGTTCCTCGGCGGGGCCGTTCCCCAACCGGAGTCGCGCTGGCTGGAAGCCCTGACCCATGGCAGCACCGGCGCGGCGCGGGATTACCAGCGGCTGGAGTTCCTGGGGGACCGGGTGCTGGGCCTGGTCATCGCCGAATGGCTGCTGGAGACCACTGGCGACGACGAGGGCAAGCTCTCGCAGCGGCTCAACGTGCTGGTCTCGCGCGCGATGTGCGCCCGCGTCGCCCGTTCGCTCGGGCTGGGGCCGCACATCCGGCTCGGCAAGCAGGCGCGCGACGACGGCGGCGCGGACAGCGACAACATCCTCGGCGACGTCATGGAAGCGCTGATCGGCGCGTCGCTGCAGTCGCGCGGGTTCGAGGCGACACGGGCGACGGTGCGCCGGCTGTGGGCCGATGCCATGGCCGGCAAGGCGGGCCATTCCAAGCACCCCAAGTCGGCCCTGCAGGAATGGGCGGCCGGCAATCGCCGCAAGACGCCGGAATATCGGCTGGTCTCGCGCGAGGGGCCGGATCACGCGGCGCGGTTTACCGTGGCGGTCAGCGTGCTCAACGTCGGCGAGGCGGAAGCGACCGGCGCCAGCAAGCAGGAGGCCGAGACCGCCGCCGCCGCGCTTTTTCTGGAAAGATTTGGATGACCGAGCCTGCCCCCCCCCTCTCCCCCAGCCCCGTTTCGAGATGCGGCGCCGTCGCCGTCATCGGCGCGCCGAATGCCGGCAAGTCGACCCTGGTCAACGCGCTCGTCGGGCAGAAAGTGGCGATCGTCTCGGCCAAGGCGCAGACGACGCGGGCACGCCTGATGGGCATCGCGCTCGAGGAAACGCCGCAGGCGCACACCCAGATCATCCTCGCCGATACCCCGGGCATCTTCGCGCCGAAACGGCGGCTGGACCGGGCGATGGTCGCCGCCGCCTGGGAAGGCACCAGCGAGGCCGACGCGATCCTGCTGGTCGTCGATGCCCTGCGCAAGAAGCGCGAAAGCCTGGAGCCGATCCTCGAATCGCTGGCCAACCGGCCCGAACGCAAGCTGCTGGTGCTCAACAAGGTCGATGCCAGCGCCAAGGAACCGCTGCTGGCGCTGGCCGAGGAACTGGCCGGCAAAGTACCGTTCGAGGAAGTGTTCTTCGTCTCGGCGCTGACCGGGGACGGCGTCGCCGAACTGAAGGCGCGGCTGGCGGCCCTGATGCCGGAAGGCCCGTGGCATTTCCCGGAAGACCAGGTCTCCGACGCCAGCGAACGCCTGCTGGCAGCCGAGATCACCCGCGAACAGCTCTACCGGCAACTCCACGACGAACTGCCCTACGACAGCGCGGTGCGGCCCGAAGCCTATGTCCAGCGCAAGGACGGCAGCGTCGAGATCCGCCAGCAGATCGTCATCGCGCGCGAGAGCCAGAAGTCGATCGTCCTCGGCAAGCGCGGCGCGCGGATCAAGGCGATCGGCGAGGCGGCACGCAAGGAACTGAGCGAACTGCTGGGCCAGACTGTCCACCTGTTCCTCCACGTCAAGGTGGACGAGAACTGGGCCGAGGCGCGGGAGCTTTACGAGGAGATCGGACTGGAATGGGTTCGATAAGTGGTTGGGGCGTAATGGCGGGATCGGCGGCTGCGTTGGCGCAGAAGGAAGAACGGGAGATGGACACGGGAGAACCGGAGCCGAGGCCAAATCTCTGGCATCGCCTGCCCGAGGCCGTGCGCGCCTGGCTGGTGCTGGCGGTAGTCACGCTGGCCACCCGCGCGTGGATATTCGGCGATCCTGTGGTCAACCTCGACGAGCAGTTCTACCTGATGGTCGGCGACCGGATGGTGCACGGCGTCCTGCCTTATGTCGATATCTGGGACCGCAAGCCGATCGGGCTGTTCCTGATCTATGCGGCAGCCTGCCGGATGTTTGCCGATCCTGTCGTCGGCTATCAGCTCATCGCGGCAGCATGCGTGCTGGCGACCAGCCGGCTGCTGTTCGGCATGGCGCGAAAATTTGCCCCGTTTGGCGCTGCCGTGGCCGGCGCTGCGGCATATCCCGCGTGGCTGCTGGTGTTCGGCGGAGTCGGCGGTCAATCGCCGGTGTACTACAACCTGCCGATGGCGTTGGCGGCGGCCTGGACTCTCCGGTTGGTGAGCGACCGCGCGGCGCGGTGGTGGACGCTGCAGGGCTGCGGCATCATGCTGCTGGTCGGCATTGCCATCCAGATAAAGTACACGGCCGTGTTCGAGGGCATCTATTTCGGGCTGACCCTGCTTTGGCTGGGCTGGAAGCGGCGCGACGGGCTGACACTGCTCGCGGGCAAGGGGTTGGGCTGGATCGCCTGCGCGCTCGCCCCCTCCGGAGCGGCACTGGCGGCCTACGCGGCGATGGGACACGGCGCGTCATTCGTGCAGGCCAACTTCCTTTCGGTGTTCGGCGATCGCACCGATCTGCTTGAAGCGGCTATACGACTGGGCGGGCTGACATTGGGAATCTTGCCGTTTGTCCCGTGCGTGTGGATCGTCTGGCGCCGGGGGCGCGGGCAGGACGGCACGAGGCCGACAGCGCAAGCCTGGCTGCTCGGCTGGCTGATCGCGGCCTATGTGGGCTTCCTGTTGTACGGGGTGTGGTATGACCATTACACGCTGCCGCTGCTGCTGCCGCTGAGCGTGCTTGCCGCAATCGCGTTCGGCTCCTCCAGGTACGGGCGAAGGCTCGTCGCGCTGATCCTCGGGCTGGGCCTGCTGGGCGGCGGGGGCCGAGCCGCCGCCGATGTCTACATCAACGGCACCGCGCGGCAGCTGGCGCATTTGACCGAGCTGGTCCGTCCCGCAGTCGGGAATGGCTGCCTTTATGTCAACGAGGACCTCTCGGCACTGTACCGGATCGTGCCGACGTGCCTCCCCAGCCGCTTCGTGTTTCCGCAGCATCTCATGCTCGACGCCTACCAGAATGCCCTGGGTGTCGACCAGTTGGGCGAGATTGACCGGATGCTGGCCAGCCGGCCGACGGTCATCGTCATGAACAACAGGCCGGACGAATTTACCCTGTCGGAAAACCGGCGGCGGGTCGAGGTGGCCCTGCGGCGGGATTACCTGCAGATCGGCAAGGGGCCAGTCGGCGATTACGAGTATCTGGTCTACCGGCTGCGCGGTGAGGCACGATGAACGCCCGCGCGCTCGCCGGTCAGGCACTGCGTTATGGCATCGCGGGAGCGCTGCTCGCCGCGTTGTATTCGGTGGTCTACTGGCTGCTTGCCGTTCGCCTGGACCTTGCCCCGCAACTGGGGAACCTGATCGCGTTCATTGTCAATCTTGTCGCCGGATGGGTGCTTCATTCGCGCTTCAGCTTCCGGGGTCACGACTACCGTTGCGGCGCGGCGGACGCGCGCAACAGGTTCGCCGCGATCAATCTCGCCGGCTACGGGCTCAACGCTTTCTGGGTGTGGCTGGTCGTTCACCCGCTGCGCCTGCCCGCCGGGTGGGCGATCGCGCCGATCGTCACGGTGACGCCGGCGTTCAATTTCATCCTTAACCGCTGGCTCGTGTTCCGCCCGCAGCGCCTTATGGATATGCCCGTACCATGAACACCGCGATTCCCGAACCGATGGGCACTGAAACGACGCCCCCTGCCCACCTTCGGATGCGCTTCGGCGTGCGTCGGCGGTTCGGGCACCTGCCGCTGCTGCTGTTCGGCATCCTGCTGTTCGGCTTCGGCATCACCATGTACCTTTGCGGCGTGATGATGATCGTGCCACGGCTGGTCCCCGGGCTCAATCCGGTGCTGCGGCCGGTCAGCGAATGGATCGTCTGGTACAGCGGCATTCCGACGGTCGCCGGCGTCGGCCTGATCCTGGTCGATCTGCTCCTGTTCCTCGATCACAAGCGGCCGACCGACGAAGTCCGCAGCGCGCCGCTGGCGAACCGCAAGGTCACCGTCGCGCTGACCGCCTACAACGACGAGGATTCGATCGCCGACGCGGTTGCGGATTTCCGCGCCCATCCCTTGGTGGAGCGGGTCATCGTCGTCTCCAACAACAGCCGCGACCGGACTTTCGCCCGCGCCGAAACCGCCGGCGCGATCACCTTCGACGAGCTCCAGCCCGGCTATGGCCGGTGCGTGTTCCGTTGCCTGAGCGAGGCGGCGCGACATACCGACACGGAATGGATCGTGCTGTGCGAGGGCGACCTGACCTTCCGCGCCTACGACATCGACAAGCTGCTGGCCTATGCGCCTCATGGCGACATCGTCAACGGTACCCGGACGGTCGAGCCGTTGCGCCAGTATTCGACCCAGCTGACCACGTTCATGTATTACGGCAACGTCTTCGTCGGCAAGCTGCTGGAAGCCAAGCACCTCGGCCGCAGCACGATCACCGATGTCGGCACGACCTACAAGCTGTGCCGCCGCGAGGCCTTGCTGAAACTGCTGCCGGAGGTCGATCCGAGCGTGAACCTCGAGTTCAACGCCCATTTCCTCGATACCGCCCTCGGCGCAGGCCTGACCGTGATCGAGGTGCCGATCACCTTCCATGCCCGGGTCGGCGTATCCAAGGGCGGCAACGTCAACAACCTGCGCGGCCTTCGGGTCGGCCTGAGAATGATCCGGGGGATCATTTTCGGCTGGAAGCGCCTGGCGACAGCCTGAGCCGAGGGGCAGCACATGCAGCGCGACGCAAACCCGATCCCGCGACCGGCACGGCTCCCCATGGCGCTGCTCGCCGGGGTGCTCCTGCTGGCGGCGGCGCGCTTCGCCGGGCTGGCCTGGGACGCCATCCACTTCCCCTACGAGATCGACTATGGCGAGGGCATCGTCTGGCAGCAGATGCGCTCGATCGTCGCCGGGCACGGCTACGCCAGGCTGGAGCCCTATCCGGCGATCGTCTTCCACTATCCGCCGCTGTTCCACCTGCTCGCAGGCATGGTCGCGGCAACCGGGATGGACGAGCTGGCGGCCGGGCGGCTCGTCGCGGTGGCCTGCACGCTGGCGGCCGTGGCGATGGCCGGGCTGGTCGTCGCCGGGTTCGCGCGCGGGCCGGCTGAGCGCCTGCCCATGCGACTGGGCGGCGCGGTCGCGGCCGTGTGCCTGCTGGCAACCCAGCCGGTGCTGGACTGGGCGGTGGTCATGCGGGTGGACATGCCGTTCGTGGCGTTGACCTTCGCCGGCCTGTGGTTCGGCATCCAGGCGCTTCGCCGCCCCGCCCTGGTCCATGCCGCCGCGCTGTGCTTCGTCGGCGCGATCTTTGCCAAGCAGACCGCCATCGCCGCGCCGCTGGCGGTGTTCGCGGTCCTCGTGGCCGTCCGGCCGCGCACCGCACTGGCGGGGATCGTCACCGGCCTTGCCACGGCCGGCGCGCTGCTGGCAGTGATGATGGTGCACACCCATGGCGAGTTCCTGCACCACATCCTGTTCTACAACATCAACCGGTTCTCGTGGTGGGCGGGCCAGGACCTCCCGATCATCATCGGCATGCATTTCGGCCTCGTCCTCGCCGCGGCACCGGCCTATGCGCCCCGCCTGCTGGCGATCCGGCAGCGCGCGCGCGATGCCGGCGGGCTGTGGCCGCTCCTGCGCGCGGAACCGATAGCGGCGGCGGAGACGATGCTGCTCCTCCACCTCGCCATCGCCACGGCGATGCTGGCGATGGTGTTCAAGTCTGGCTCGGCACCGAACTACTTCCTCGAATGGATGGTGCTGGTCGCCATCGGCTGCGGCCTGGCGGTGGGGGATCATCTCGCCCGCGCGCCATTGCCCGGGCCACGCTGGGTCCGGTGGCGGGCCGCCGTGCCATGGATCGTCGGCATCCAGACCCTGGCCGGGGCAACCCTGATGGAAGCGGACTACGATTACCGGCCGGAGCGGGCCGCCGATTATGCACGGCTGGCACAGGCCATGCGCGCCGCCCCGGCGCCGATCATTTCCGACGACATGGTGTTGTTGCTGCGCGCCGGCAAGCCGGTGGTGATGGAGCCTTCGATCTTTGCCGAACTGGGCTCGATGGGGGTGCTCGACGAGCGCCCGATGCTCGGCCGGGTTCAACGCCACGCGTTCGCCATGGTCGTGACCGATGGCTCGCCGGGCGAACCGGTGTTCGATTCGCGCTATTCGCCTGCCATGTCGCGCGCGATCGTGACCGCCTACCCGCAGCAATTCCGGCTTGCCCAGGATTACGTCGTGCGCCTGCCGGCGGGCCCCCTGCCCGAATGGGCACGCGGCCTTGCGGGCGGGAAATCCGGAGAAGCGGCAGCAGGGCAGTAGTTCGCACTGCCCTCGTTCGGACCACTCAGCGGCCGGCGGCCGGATCGGTCAACGGATCGTCGAAATGGCTGTTTGCCGATGTCGCGCCAGCCTTGGCCTTGAGTGTGGCAATCTCTCCGGCGCGGTCCTGGAGGTAGGCGGCGCGGAGGGCGGCATAGGGGTCGATCGAATCCTCGCGGAAACGCTTGAGGTCGTCGTCGGCCTGGGCGCGGGCGTCAAGGCCTCCGACGACGGTGGTGACGATGCCGGCCTTGCCGAGGTCGATACGCGTTTTCCAGACCGGCCTGTCGCTGTCCGGGTGCGTGATCTTGTACAGCAGGCGAGGGTGCGCAAAACTGTCGACATATGAGGCCCCGAAATCCCGCAAGGTGTTGGGGCCGAGCACCGGCAGGTAGAGATAGAGCAGCGGCTTGACGCCATAGTAGCCGAGCGTATCCCCAAAGCTGTTGGCGTGGTGCGGGATGTGAAACGGCTTGCGTTTGGCGACGTCGAACAGGCCGCCGAGGCCGAGGGTCGAATTGAGGATGAAGCGGACCGTGCTCCGGATCGCCCGGCCGGGGCGGAGCTGCAGCAGGTCGTTGAACACGATCAGCGGATCGTTGAGATTGCGAATGGCATTGCGGGCGCCGTCGCGCAGCGGGTGGGGGACGACCGCCTTGTAGGCCATGGCAGCAGGGCGCAGGATGAACCGGTCGATCGGCTGGGAAATCGCGTAGGAGACCCGATTGATCGGCGCCAGCGGGTCGGTGATGCCGGGGATCCGGGCATCGACCAGCGCGGGATCGTCGTCGGTGACCGCAGGCTCGGTTTCCGGCTCCAGGTCAGCTGCGGGCGGGGTCACGGGGGCAGCTTCCGGCGTCGCCAGGGCCGGCGCAGGCGGTGGATCGACGGGGAGCTCGACGGCGGGTTCGGGCACCATGCCGGTCGCGGCGAGGCCGAGGGCGAGATTGACGAACAGCATCCTCAGGCAGGCCGTGCGTCGCGGCTGCGGGAAGACGGCGTTGGCAACGATGGCATTCGGCTCGTCAAGACTGCGGATTCCGTCCTCGCCCGGCCATGCGACATGGCCACCCCCGGTTTCCGCTTTAGGGGGATTGGCACCGGTGGCAACGGCCAAGCGGAATTCCGCCGACGATTTTTTTGGGCGGCGATGCCCGATGCCGGCCTACGGCGTGATCATCTGGACGGTGCGTAACCCCGCGCTATGGATTGACAGGTTGTCCCCGCGTTAACCATTCGTTGCGGATTGCCGCCTAGGAAATCGATGAACGCGACGTAAGGAATGGCCGCGATGATTGATGGCAAGAAGGTTGCAGTCGTTCTTCCCGCCTACAATGCCGGGCTGACCCTGTTGCGCACCTGGCGGGAAATCCCGTTCGACGTGGTCGACGACATCATCCTGACCGACGACGCCAGCAACGACGACACCTGCCACCTCGCCCGCACGCTCGGAATCCACACCATCGTCCACGCGCGCAACCGGGGCTATGGCGGCAATCAGAAGACCTGTTACACCGCCGCGCTGGAGCGGGGGGCGGACATCGTCGTCATGCTCCACCCGGACTACCAGTATTCGCCCAGGCTGGTCCTGGCGATGGCGAGCATGATCGCGTCCGGGCATTACGACGTGGTGCTCGCCTCGCGCATCCTCGGGCGCGGCGCGCGAGCGGGCGGCATGCCGCTCTACAAATATCTCGCCAACCGGGCGCTGACGTTCGTCGAAAACCTGCTGCTCGGGCAGAAGTTGTCCGAATATCACACCGGCTATCGCGCCTGGAGCCGCGAAGTGCTGGAAACGCTGCCGCTGGAGGCCTGCTCGGACGATTTCGTGTTCGACAACCAGATGCTCGCCCAGGCCGCCTGGCAGGGCTACCGCACCGGCGAGATCTCCTGCCCGACCCGCTATTTCGAGGAAGCCTCGAGCATCAATTTCCGGCGCTCGTGCACCTATGGCCTGGGCGTCCTGAAAACCGCCCTGGCCTATCGCGCCGCCCGCATGGGCCTCATCAGGCCCCACCTGTTCCACGCCACCGATGCCCGGCTGGAATGGCAAAGCCCGGCAGCCAGCGCGCCGGCCAAGCGGCCGGTGCCCGTGCCCGAACCGGCCGCGCAGGCGGCCGTGCGGACCGCGAGCGGCCAGTGACCGCATCGGCCCGGCGCCCGGGGCCTGCCCTGCCGGCCCTGGCCCTCGCCGCCTGCCTGGCCGCTTTCGCGCTGGCTGGCCGCGATCCGGCCCAGGCCAGGCTGTTCCTTCACGATTCCGTCGCCGGCCTGCACGGCTTCATGGCGTCCAACTGGTTCGCCTTCGCGCTCGGCCAGATCCTCGTCGCCGCCAGTGGCGTGCTGCCCGCATCGATGATCGCGATGATGGCCGGTGCCGGCCTCGGCTTCGGCGGCGGGCTGGCATTGTCGACGGTGGCCACCCTGCTGGGCGGTTGGATCGCCTTCGCCACCAGCCGCACCGTGCTCGGCCGCCCGATCGCGCGGTGGCTGCAGCGGCGGCCGGCGATGGCCCGGATCGACGCGGCGATGACCGCCGAAGGTTGGCGCATGGTCGCCCTGTTGCGGGTCTCGCCGGTCATGCCCTTCGCGCTGACCAGCTATGCCCTCGGCCTCACCCGCATCGGCCAGCGCGATTTCCTGCTGGGGACGCTCGCCTCGCTGCCGGCACTGGTCGGCTATGTCGCGCTGGGAGCGCTGGGGCGGCGGGGGCTGGCCTTGGCCGGCAACGGCGGCGGGGCGTGGCATTTCGTCCTGCTGGCCGGCGGCGTCGCCATCGTCCTCTACGCCTCTCTGCGGGTGCGCCAGACCCTGGCCACGGCCATCGCCGGCGATGGCGGGATTCGCGAGTAGGCGCCCGCAGCGGCTATCGCGATCCATCCCCTTCATTCGCTCGCCCGCCCTTGCCGCTCGCCGCCCGCACCAGCGCCACCCAGCTCGTCTCGCAATAAGCCGGATCGGTCAGGATATCGCGGTCGGCACGCACCGGCGAGCAGGGCCGCGAACGGTCGGTAAGGTCGATCGACCAATATCCGGGCCAACCCCGCAACCGGTAGTCATGGTCCCGACGCCACGCGGCAACCTCGCGCGACCATTCCGGCCCCTCGCCCACCGATTCCGCCGCCATGGCAAACGTCAGCATGCCCGAGACCAGCGTCAGCAGCACCAGCCGCGTCGCGAGCCAGCGCTGCAGCGCCACACCGCGCATCGCCACCGCCACCATGCCCAGCCCCAACAGCGCCATCGGCAGGAAATTGTAGCGCTCGGCCGACTTGACGGAAAACCACTCTCTGGGATCGATCAGCAACATCCCGGCGCCGAACGAGGCGACGCCGATGCCGAGCCCGGCGATGATCAGCCAGCACGCCGCGTCCCGCCGAGCGAGCGCCAGCCAGCCCAGCAGGCCCAGCCAGGCAACGGACCCGGCGCTCAGCAGCCACCAGAACCAGCCGCCCTCCCGCCAGGCCTCGAACATCGCCTGACCCAACGCCATGGACACCGGCGCCGACAGGTATGGCGCCACCGCCAGTCGCAGGAACAGGACATTGGCCAGGGTCACTGGATCGAGCAGCTCGCTGCGGACCGGGCTGTGGCTGTAGAACCCCAGCATCTGCACCGCCGTGCCCCCCGCCAGCGCCAGCAGCTGCATGAACCGCGCACGGTCCCGCTCTGCCAGCCAGCGCAGGACGAACACCGGCAGCACCAGGATCGCCCCCGGCCCGCACAGCGGCCCCAGCACCAGCAGGGCGACGCAGGCCAACCGCCCCGCCCGGCCCGCTGGCACCTCGAGCGCGACGATCAGCGCGGCTGCCAGGGCGAGATGGTAGCCGATGTGCATGGTGTTGGCGAACACCTCCTCCACCGTCGGGCTCACCACCATGACCAGCAGCGCGCCCAGCACCGCCCAGCGGTTGGCCAGCCAGCGCGCCCGCCCGCCCAGGACCAGCACGGCCGGCACGGCCTGGAAGGCGGTGGCGATCGCCTGGGTGACGTATGGCGCATATTCGAGCGGCACCACGCCGCCCTGCACCAGCCGCGCCAGCAGCAGCGTCGCGCCGTTGGCGCCGAGGTTCAGATAGCTGGCGAACGGCCGCCACAAGGCGTCGGCGGCAGGCCGGTGCCAGGCATAGGCGAAGAAGATCGCCCCTTCCTCGCCAAGCAGCCTCCCATGACGCCAGACTTCGGGCAGCCGCGACATCGCCAGCAGCACGAACAGCGCCAGCAGGGCCAGCCGCTGGCCGGGCGTGAACACGGCCCCTGCCCCCGCCGCCGGATCGGCGCCCGGCAGCAGTGTCGCGCCCCAATCCTTGGCTCTGGCCCTGGCCCGGACTTCGAGGGAAGGCCGGTCAGGCGCGAGAGGGATTTCAGCGGTCACCGGCGGGTCCTCTGGAAGGGTCTGCCGAGTGCCTAATCGATGACCCGGGCCAGGAAAACCGCAATTCCGGGCCGATGTCACTCGGCCTTGGTCTTCTTCGCCGCCGGCGCCTTCTTCGCCGCCGGTTTCTTCGCCGCCGGTTTCTTGGCCGCCGGTTTCTTCGCCGGCGCCTTCTTCTTGCCCTTGGCCGGCCCCTTGGCCGCGCGCTCGTCGATCAGCTCGGCGGCGCGTTCAGCGGTGAGGTCCTCGGGCTGGAGATCACGCGGCAGGGTGGCGTTCGTCGTGCCATCGGTGACATAGGCGCCGTAGCGGCCGGCCAGCACCTTCATCTCGCCGCCGGAGGTGGGGTGAGCGCCCAGCAGCTTGAGCGGCTCTGCCGGCGTCCGGTTGCCCCGGCCAGCACCGCTGGCGGCATCCGCCAGCTTGGCGACGGCGGCGTTCATGCCGGTGTCGAACACTTCGGCCGTGGCGCGCAGGCGGGCATATTTGCCGTCATGCGCCAGATATGGCCCATACCTGCCGATGCTGGCGGTGATCGGCTTGCCGCTCTCGGGGTGAATGCCCACTTCGCGCGGCAGGCTCAGCAGCTTCAGCGCCCAGTCTAGGTCGAGTTCCGGGATGTCCTTGGGGATCGAGGCGCGCTTGGCTTCCTTGCCGGTGCCGAGCTGGATGTAGGGACCGAAGCGGCCGACATTGCGCGTCACCGGCTCGCCGCTGACCGGGTCCTTGCCGAGTTCGGCCGGCTCGGCGGATTCGCCGCCGGCCCCGCCGCCTTGCGCGAACTTGCGGGTATACTTGCACTCCGGGTAGTTCGAGCAGGCGACGAAGGCACCGAAGCGCCCGCCGCGCAGCGCCAGCCGGCCGGCGCCGCATTGCGGGCACTGGCGCGGGTCGCTGCCGTCCTCGCGCGGCGGAAACAGGTAGTCGGAAAGAAACTCGTCGAGCGCCTGGGTCACCTCGGATGGCTTCTGCGCCATGACCTCGTCGGACTTGGGCTTGAAGTCCTTCCAGAACGCCTCGAGCACTGCCTGCCAGCCCGCGCGGCCGCCGGAGACGTCGTCGAGCTCGTCCTCCATGCCGGCGGTGAAGTCGTAGCCGACGTAGCGGGGGAAGTAGCGTTCGAGGAACGCGGTCAGCAACCGGCCGGACTCTTCGGCGAAGAACCGGTTTTTCTCGGTGCGGACATAGGCGCGGTCCTTCAGCACCTGCAGCGTCGAGGCATAGGTCGAAGGCCGGCCGATGCCGAGCTCCTCGAGCCGCTTGACCAGGCTCGCTTCGGAAAAGCGCGGCGGCGGCTGGGTGAAGTGCTGGGTCGCATCGACGCCGCGCTTGGCCGGCATGTCGCCCTGCGCCATCGCCGGCAGCAGGCCGGAATCGTCATCCTCGGCGTCCGCCTTCTGGTCGCGCCCTTCCTCGTAGACGGCGAGGAAGCCGGGGAACTTCACCACCTGGCCGGTGGCGCGCAGCTCGTTGCGGCCGGTGCCGTCGCGCAGGGAGACGGTCGTGCGTTCGAGGCTGGCCGACGCCATCTGGCTGGCCACGGCACGCTTCCAGATCAGCTCGTAAAGCCGGGCCTCGTCGCCGGACCCGAAACGGTCGCGGGCGAATTCGGTCGGCCGGATCGCCTCGTGCGCTTCCTGGGCGTTCTTCGCCTTGGTCTCGTAGACGCGCGGCTTTTCCGGCAGGAAGTGGCCGGAGAACCGGTCGGCGATCAGCGCACGGGCGGCGGAGATGGCGCTGGGGTCCATCTGCACGCCGTCGGTCCGCATGTAGGTGATGGCGCCGGCCTCGTAGAGCGTCTGGGCCAGCCGCATGGTGTGAGCGGCGGCAAAACCGAACTTGCGGGCGGCTTCCTGCTGCAGGGTCGAGGTGGTGAACGGCGCGGCCGGATTGCGGCGCAGGGGTTTGGTCTCGACCTCCTCCACCCGGAACGCCCCGGCTTCGACCGCCGCCTTGGCCCGCATGGCGGTGCCTTCGTCGCCGAGGCTCAGGCGTTCGAGCTTCTCGCCCTCGAAGCGGACGAGGCGGGCGGCGAACTCGGTGCCGTCGTGCTGGAGCCGGGCGGCGACCTGCCAGTATTCCTGCGGCTTGAACGCCTCGATCTCGCGGTCGCGCTCGACGATCAGGCGCAGGGCGACCGACTGGACGCGGCCGGCGGACTTGGCGCCCGGCAGCTTGCGCCAGAGCACCGGCGAAAGGGTGAAGCCGAACAGGTAATCCAGCGCGCGGCGGGCGAGGTAGGCGTCGATCAGGTCCTGGTCGAGCTCGCGCGGGTGCTTCATCGCCGTGGTGACGGCGTCCTTGGTGATGGCGTTGAACGTCACCCGCTCGACCAGCTTGGGCAGGACGCGGCGCTTGGCCAGCAACTCGCGGACATGCCACGAGATCGCCTCGCCCTCGCGATCGGGGTCGGTGGCGAGGATCAGGCGGTCGGCCTGCTTGGCGAGATCGGCGATCTCGCGGACGCGGGCCTGCTTGTCGCCGTAAAGCTCCCAGTCCATGGCGAAGCCCTCGTCGGGCCGCACCGAGCCGTCCTTGGGCGGCAGGTCGCGGACATGGCCGTAGGAGGCGAGGACGCGGTAGTCCTTGCCGAGATACTTCTCGATAGTTTTCGCCTTGGCGGGCGATTCGACGATGACCAGTTGCATAAGGTTTTTCAGGCGCCTTTCGGGCAAGCGGGAGTGAGCCTGCCTTCACGTGCATGTGTACACGCGCGAGGGTGGCGGGGGTATGCGGTCGGCGTCAAGTGGGCCTCTCGCCGTCTGCCCCTGCTGTCGCAGGCGCTCCCGGCGGAGCGGATACGGATAAACCGCTATTTCGCGATCACGCCAATTTCGGGTTTTATCCGTATTTTTCCAAAAGCCGTTTGCAAATAATGCCGATGCAAACCTTGCTCCGTATTTTTCCATCACCCTGCTTCAATAACGAGCAAACGGTTGCAGTTAACAGCGATTTTCAGGGGGTGCGACAAAGCACTTCGACGGGTCACCTGAAGGCCGGGGGTTAAGAGAATGGCACTGTTCGGATTTTCTCGACGATGGCAGGACAAGGCGGACGATGCCGCTGAGGAACAGGCGCCGCAATTCCCCGGCAGCAATGCGCCCGGCAGCCAGGCCCGCGCCGACCTGCTCGAACGAATCAGCGAATTCCTGCTGCGCAATGCGCTGGAGATCAACCCGCGCAACCTGCTGATCGCCCATGCCGCCTTCTCCGGCTCCAGCCTCGGTCTCGCCCGCAAGCTGACCGTCGCCCAGACCGCCGGCCAGATCACCCAGGAATGGCTGGACGAGGCCGTGGCCGACGATCCGGAACTCGCGCTCGGCGGGGACAAGAGCGAGGGCGTCCGCACCCGCATGGACAATTCGCTGAAGGCCTTCGGCGAGACCGCGCGGCGCGCCAGCGCGGCGACCGGCGAATACGGTGCCGCGCTCAGCGAGCACGCCAGCCAGTTCACCCAGGATTCGGGCAAGATCGACGTCGCCAGGCTGGTCGAGATGACCCACGCGATGATCGAGCGCACCCGCCAGGTCGAGGAGGAAATGCGCCGCAGCGAGCAGGAGGCGCAGAGCCTGCGCGCCAGCCTCGCCCGCGCCCAGCGCGATGCCGAGATCGACCACCTCACCGGCCTGCCCAATCGCCGCGCGTTCGAGACGGTCTATGCCCGCGAATACCGCGAGGCGCGCGCCGCGGTTGACAGCCTGTCGATCGCCATCTGCGACATCGACAAGTTCAAGCGGATCAACGACACCTTCGGCCACGAGACCGGGGACCGGGTGATCCAGGCGATCGGCGAGGTGCTGGCGCAGATCTCCAACGACCGCTGCCATGTCGCCCGGCACGGCGGCGAGGAGTTCGTCATGCTGTTTCGCGGGCTGAACGTCGAGGAGGCGCGCAAGCAGCTCGACTTCGCCCGCGAGGCGTTCGGCAAGCGGCACTTCGTCAACAAGGCGACCGACGAGCCGATCGGCTTCATCACCTTTTCCGCCGGCGTCGCCAACGTGTTCGGCTACGACGACCCCCGCGCCGCGCTCCATGCCGCCGACGAGGCGCTGTATCGGGCGAAGGAAGGCGGACGCAACCAGGTCAATGTCGCGTAAACTCAATCCACCAGGCTGACCCGGCCGCCGGCGTGGCGGGCAAGCCGGCCGGCCAGTTCCAGCTCGACCAGCGCCTGCTGCACGGCGGCGACACCGGCGCCGCTGGCCCGCACGATATCGTCGATCGCCACCGGCGCCGGGCCAAGCAGCCCGGCAATGTCGGGCGCCAGGGCCGGGTCGTCCGCGACCGTCTCGTCCTGCCCGGGCTGCGGCTCGATCCAGACCAGGGGCAGCTCGGAGACATTGCGCGCCCCCGGGACCCCGGTCATCGGCGGTAGCGCGCCGAAGCCCGAGACCGCCTCGATCACCTCGGCGGCATCCTGCACCAGCGTCGCGCCGTCGCGGATCAGGCCGTTGCACCCCTGGCTGCGCCGGTCGAGCGGCGAGCCGGGGATGGCCATGACCTCGCGTCCCAGTTCCGCCGCCAGCCGCGCCGTCAGCAGCGAGCCGGACCGCACCGCCGCCTCGGCGACCACGGTCCCCAGTGCCAGCCCGGCGATGATCCGGTTGCGCGCCGGGAACTGGCGGGCCAGCGGCTCGACCCCGGGCGGATATTCGCTGAGCAGCAGGCCCTCCTCGCCGATCCGCGCCTGCAGCGCCGCGTGCTCGCGCGGAAACACGATGTCGAGCCCATTGGCCACGACCGCGATGGTCCCTGCCCCGCCGGCCGCCAGGGCGCCTTCGTGAGCGGCGCCATCGACACCGCGCGCCAGGCCGGAAACCACGGCATGTCCCGCCCCGGCCAGCGCCGCCGCCATGCCGCGCGCCAGCCGGCAGGCGCCGGCCGAGGCGTTGCGGGCGCCGACGATCGCCACCGGCGCGCGGGCGCCGAGCGACGGATCGCCGCGTGCGACGAGGACCGGCGGCATGCCCTCTGCCTGCGCCAGCAGCGGCGGATAGCCGTCATCCCCCGCGATCAGATGAAACCCGCCAAGACGGGCCACGGCCGCGAGTTCCGCCTCGATCCGTGCTTCGGGCGCCGGCCGGTAAGTCTGGCCCGGACCGCTGCGCCCGCGTGCCGAGAGGTCCGGCAGCGCCGCCAGCGCGGCGCCGGCCGAGCCGAACCGCCCGAGCAGCTGCCGCCAGGCGACCGGCCCCACCCGTGGCGAGCGGATCAGCCGCAGGCGGTCGAACCGCTCCTTGTCGTCCGCCGGCAGGGCCAATCGCCAGCCTCCCGGTTCAGGCGCCGGCCGGCGGTCTGCGGCGGCCGACGCGCGGCTCCTTGCCTGCCCGGAGCCGCCCGATGTTCTCGCGATGCTGGACGACGACAAGCGCCGCCAGCAGCGCCGCCGCCACCAGCGTCCGTTCGTCCTGTCCGCCCAGCCACCACAGCGAGACCGGCGCGGCGATCGCCGCCGACATCCCGCCGAGCGACGAAATCCGGGTCAGGACCAGCATCGTCAGCCAGACCCCGGCACAGACCAGGCCGGCCTGCGCGTCGAGCGCGAGCACGACCCCGAGCATGGTCGCCACCCCCTTGCCGCCCTTGAAGCGCAGCCAGGCCGGAAAGCAGTGGCCGACCACCGCGCCGATCGCGGCCCCCAGATGCGGTTCGACCCCGCCCGGCGCGACGACATGCATGATGATCACCGCGACATAGCCCTTGGCACCGTCGAGCAGCAGGGTCAGCGCGGCGATCCCCTTGCGCCCGGTGCGCAGCATGTTGGTCGCGCCGATGTTGCCTGAACCGACCGCCCGGATGTCGCCGATGCCGGCGATGATGCCCAGCAGGAACCCGAAAGGGATCGAGCCGAGCAGATACCCTGCCAGCAGGCCGACCAGCGTCATCATGTGCAGTCCTCCCCATGATGCCGGCCAGGATATCCTGCATGGGCCGGGTGCAATTCAAAGACCGGGTCCCTTATCGTGCTTAACGGCAATCGTAAAACCCTGAAAAGATTTTGCCCTCGGCATTTTTTTGCTGGCCAATGCGGCCCAGGCGCCAATATGGCCGGGGCTTCAGGACAGGAATTCTTCGCCGCCGTGCCGCAGACCGCCCCGATTTCGCCCGATCCCGCCGCGCCGGTGCTGCTGTTCGATTCCGGCGTCGGCGGCCTCACCGTGCTGGCCGCACTGCGCCGAATTCTGCCGGAAATGCCGGTGATCTACGCGGCGGATCTCGCCGGCCTGCCCTATGGCAGCAAGAGCGAGGCCCAGGTCGCCGCCCGCGTCGCCGGCCTGCTCGGGCGGATGACCGAGCGCTGGCATCCGCGCCTCGTCTGCATCGCCTGCAACACCGCCTCGACCATCGCGCTCGGCATGGTGCGCGAAGTGCTGGAAGTGCCGATCGTCGGCACCGTGCCGGCGATCAAGCCCGCCGCAGCGATGACCCGCACCGGCACGATCGGCCTGCTCGGCACCGAGGCGACGATCCGCCAGCCCTATGTGGACCGGCTGGAGGCCGAGTTCGCCGTGGGCAAGCGCCTCGTCCGCCACGCCGCCCCGGACCTCGTCGCCGCCGCCGAGGCACGCCTGCGCGGCGAACCGGTCGACCGGCAGGCCCTGGCCGAAGCCGCCGCCGGCCTGCGCGCCCGGGCCGATGGCGCGGAGATCGACACGGTCGTCCTCGCCTGCACCCATTTCCCCCTGCTGGCCGCGGAACTCGCCGCCGAATTCGGCCCGGCCGTGCGCTTCGTCGATGGCGCCGAGGGCATTGCCCGGCGCATCGCCCACCTGACCGCCGGCCAGCCGATGGCACGCAACCGGGCCGACCGGGCGGTGTTCACCCGCCCGGACGCCCCTGCCGGACTCGCCCCGCTCGAGCCGGCACTGGCCGCGCACGGGCTGGGCGCGGCGGAATGGTTCTGACGCCCGCCAGCCCCCCGAAAGTCGCAATTTCCGCGACATTCTTGATGCTGGTCATTTTTTCGCGACCGAACTATATGCGACCCCATGCCAAGGCTGGACATCGGCGGCAAAGCCGGGAATGGGGCCTGACCAAACTGATTGGGCGAACGCAGTGAACTACGACCAGATCTTCGATGCCGCCATCGACCGTCTCCACGCGGAGGGCCGCTATCGGGTCTTCATCGACATCCTGCGCAACAAGGGCGCCTTCCCGAACGCCCGCTGCTTCGCCGGCCACAACGGCCCCAAGCCGATCACCGTCTGGTGCTCCAACGACTACCTGACCATGGGCCAGCACCCCAAGGTCATCGCCGCCATGGAAGAGGCGCTGCACGATGTCGGCGCCGGCTCCGGCGGCACCCGCAACATCGGCGGCAACACCCATTACCACATCGACCTCGAAGCCGAACTGGCCGATCTCCACGGCAAGGAAGGCGCGCTGCTGTTCACCTCGGGCTACGTCTCGAACGACGCGACGCTCTCCACCCTCGCCAAGATCCTCCCCGGCTGCGTCATCTTCTCCGACGAGCTGAACCACGCCAGCATGATCGCCGGCATCCGCAATTCCGGCGCCGAAAAGAAGGTCTGGCGCCACAACGACGTCGAACACCTCGAACAGCTCCTGGCCGAGACCGATCCGGCGCTCCCCAAGCTGATCGCGTTCGAGAGCGTCTACTCGATGGACGGCGACGTCGCCCCGATCCACGCCATCTGCGACCTGGCCGACAAGTACAACGCCCTGACCTACATCGACGAAGTCCACGCCGTCGGCATGTACGGCCCGCGCGGCGGCGGCATCACCGATCGTGACGAGGCAGCCCACCGCATCACCATCATCGAGGGCACGCTCGGCAAGGCGTTCGGCGTCATGGGCGGCTACATCGCGGCAGACAAGCGGGTGATCGACGTCATCCGCTCCTATGCCCCGGGCTTCATCTTCACCACCTCGCTGTCCCCGGTGCTGGTCGCCGGCGTCCTCGCCTCGGTGCGACACCTCAAGTCCAGCTCCGCCGAACGCGACGCCCAGCAGGCCGGTGCCGCCCGCCTCAAGGCCCTGTTCGCCGAAGCCGGCCTGCCGGTCATGCCGTCCACCACCCACATCGTCCCGCTGATGATCGGCGACCCGGTCCGCGCCAAGCAGATCGCCGATATCCTGCTCGCCGAATACGGCGTCTACGTCCAGCCGATCAACTTCCCCACCGTCCCGCGCGGCACCGAACGCCTGCGGTTCACCCCGGGGCCGGGGCATAGTGAAGAGATGATGCAGGACCTGACCCGGGCGCTGGTCGAGATCTGGGACCGGATGGCGCTGGAGTTCGCCAAGGCGGCTTGAGGGGCTTACCCAGGCGGGAAGGGGAAGCCGGGGACTTACCATCCCCAAGCCTCTGTGTACTTGCGACCGCATCCTGCGAAATCGCTGAATTGCATACCATTCAGCCCCATAGCGTCTGCACTTTGGACACATCCCCAATTCACGAGGCGGACAGAAAAAGTAAGCTTTGACCAAACGCGGAGGTCATTCCTTGGTACCCAGAATGGCCACGACACCGGACCTTCTTGACAGTCTAACCGATCATTAAATCGGAGGAGGACGCGCTTCTGTCCACTTCCGTTGACTGTCATGAAAGCATGGTGTCATTATGATGCTGATGGCACTGAAGCGCGACCTTCTCGAAAAGGGGTATTTGCCCGAGAATCTGCCACCGGCTTTTGTGACGAGGGAACTCGGCGCCAATCTTGCCAATCGCAACGGCTGGCTCTCCGATGGGAGGCATCCGGTTCGTTCTTCCCCGTTCAACGCGTCCAAGCGCGGGATGACGCGTCGCGAGTTCTCGTTCGTTCATCCGTCGACGGCGCACGATCTCGCGCGCTTCGTCGCAGACCGCGAGGCGGAACTAACGCAGCATTTTGCACTTTCGCACTTCAGCCTGTCAAAGCCTGTCCACAACCAAGGTGCGGACAGGGCTGTAACGATTGCATCGCACTCGGAATTGGAAAGCGCTCGCCTCTCCCGCCTCGCTCGGTATCGCTTCGTCGCGCGAACTGACATCTCGCGATTTTACCATACGATTTATACCCACTCAATTCCTTGGGCTGTGCACGGGCGTGTAGCCGCAAAGGCGGACCGCAACCCTTTATCTGCGAACTGCTACGCTAACCGTCTCGATCTGATCCTCCGAGCAGGGCAAGACGGCCAGACTGTCGGTGTCCCGGTCGGACCGGACGCTTCAAGATACGTCGCGGAGGTGATTGGCACCGCGATCGACCAAGAGTTCGTCCGACGCGGCGGACACGAAAACTGCGACCTGATACGACACGTCGATGACGTTTGGATTGGCGCCGACACCCACGCGGCTGCTGAGGAGGCCCTGTGGCGATACAGGGAGGCCATACGGTTCTTCGAACTGGACATCAACGAAACTAAGACGGCGATTTACTCCGATAACTTCTCATTTTCAGACTCATGGCCAACCGACATCGCCGCCAAGTTCGAGTTTGCTAGCAATTCGCTTGATCGACGTATTCCTGAGCGACTTCGTGCTGCACTGGAATTCGCGTTCTCGCTCACTTCGAGAAACAACGATGACGGTGTCCTCAAGTACACCCTGCGCCACCTAGATCGGTCGAACTTCGCCGCCACCCAATGGCCTGTCGTTGAACCATTCCTCAAGCGCGCAGCGGTGCATTTCGGTCATTCCATCGACTACGTCGCCCGAATGATCGTATGGCGGCACCTGGCGTTCCGCGACCTAGTTATTGCTGACTGGTCGCCGATCCTCGTGGCGATACTTGATCGGCACGGGCGCCTTGGAAACGATGGGGAGGTGTCGTGGGCGCTGTATGCCGCGATCCGGCTCGGCGTCGAGATTCCTATCGGCACAGCAAACCTAATAGTTCAGAATTGCGGCCCACTCACCGTTTTGGCGCTCCTTTCCAGCGTCGAACAGAACCTGGTACAGCCCGCGGTATTCGAGGCTGCCGCAGAGGTCGTTGCTAACGAAACCGGATCGGGACCCTATTGGCCGCTGCTTCTGGAATGGCGTTCGCGACAATGGGCCGGAAACGAAAACCTAACGCTTGGAAACGAACTCATCGAGGATCTCGCTCAGCGTGGTATCTCGCTGTTCGCTCCCAACAGGCTCCCCAGCGTGTTCCAGGATCTCGATGAGCGCGACTTCGGTTCAGTAGCATTCGCCATCGAAGAGCGCTCGAGCCAGTACGACGACGACGACGACGAGGACCTCGACGAGGATGACGATCAGCCATTCTAGGGGCTTTCCGAGTTACGGAAATCCATGGCCACAATACATAATTCAGCGGCGCCAGAGTCCCTTGTGGTCAGGATCGACAAGCGATCCTGACGTGACAAGCGAAATTGACCGCTGTCCTACACCGAACTTCACGGTTAGGCTGGATGCTCGATCTTTGAAATCGTCACAAGATACTGAATTTGCACGGTAAATTTTTAGCCTGTGCGGCCTTCCCATGCGCTCTGTGTGTGAAGTTCGCGAAGTTCTCCGATTTTTCCGTTTAATTTCAATGCCAACGAACTTCTCCGTTTCGCCGCTCCTGGGCGAAGTTCGCGAAGTTTGGTGCGCGAATCGGGGCCGCAATGCCGGAATCGCACCCGCCCACATCGCTACCGTCCGTGGAGAACCGAGTCAGTCCGTGGCAAATATCGACAAGCGATATTTGCGGACGCGCGCTTCGCGCGCTTCGCACCCCGCCAAGGCCGCTTCAATCGCGCCTTACTTGAGGGGCTTCACCGCCTCCAGCGCCTTCCCCACATGCTCCCGCCAGTCCATCGCCGTGTATGCGAGGCGCACGGTGCCGCTCTTGTCGATCACATAGGTCGTGCGGTTGGTCACGCCCATCATGAGCCCGACATCGTATTGCTTGATCACCGCCTTGTCCGCCACGGCGACGGGGAATTTGCTGCGGCAGTGTTCGGTGGAGAACCGCTGGAGCGTCGGCAGGCTGTCGGCCGACATGCCGACGACGGTGGCGCCGGCCTTCTCGAAATCGCTCATCGCTTCGGCAAACGCATGGGCTTCCATCGTGCAGCCCGAAGTGAACGCCTTCGGGTAGAAATAGAGCACGACCGGCCCCTTGGCCCGCGCCTTGGCGAGCGCGAAGTCGAACGCCTTGCCGGCTTCGGCGCCCTTCGTGGTGAAATCGGGGGCCTTGGCCCCGACCGCGAGCGCAGCGAGCGCCGGCTGCGCGGCAAGCAGGGAGGCGACGAGGGCGGGGAGCGCGAGGCGGACGGAGCGGGTCATGAACGGCAGTCTGACCCCGCCGCCGCCGCTTGTCCAGATGCCCCAATGGCCGAACCCGGCCCCCTCAGTGCATTGTCGCATGGGCGGCGTCCCGGGCGGTGTCACGGTCGTCGTAGATGTTCTCGATGCGGCGCTTGATGCGGACCGCATCACCATCGGAGACGCCCGCGGGAACACCGCCGGTCAGCACGGTGGGGAACGAGGCGGCGCTGTCCGGCAGGAGGCGAGGCATGAATTCCTGGCCGGTGGAGATCACGCGGCGGCACCCGGCGAGCGGGGTCAGGGCAGAGGGGCAGGCCCAGGCCTCGGTCCACAGCGAGACGCCGACAACGATGTTATCGGTGCGATTGCTGACCGTGAGCGGCAGATCGAGGCGGAACCGGCCATCGGCGATCGTGCCGGATGCGCCATCGGTATCGACCGAGATGCCGCCCTTGACCATGCCGGGGCCGAACGGGTCCATCCGGGCACGGGCGAGCGGCAGGACCATGGCGAGACCGGCCAGCAGCATCAGCACCTGCAGCGGCAGCCAGCCGAGCAGCCGCCCGTTTCCCGCCTGCACTCGCCCGTCCCCGGCCATGACGCCTACCCCACCGGCCGCACGAGCGCGGCCGGGCCGCGCGGACTCCTGCACCCGCAGGCCTTGCCGAAGCCGTCCCCGCGCCTCCGGCAAGCTGCATAGAAAGTTAGTAAACCCCGCCCTGCTCGGCGGCAAAATCGCCCGGCGGCGCGTCTTCGCGCTGGATGCCGCCATTGTCGTCGCCCTGCAGGCCACGCCGGATCTGGTCCATCAGTTCGCCGCGCTTGGCCGCGAGCTGTTCCTGGCGACTGGGGCGCTGCGGCTCGGTCTCGGGCTTGAACGCTTCCCAGATGACTTCCGCCTTGGCCTCGTCGCTCGGCACGCCGGAGAACACGCGCTGGCCACTGACCCGGTCGATCCGCACCAGGCGGACGCCGGGCGGCGCGGTGAACGGGGTATGATCCCAGCGATTGCGCGTCTCGGTGATGAACTGCTTCATGATCGGCGCCGCGAACGTGCCGCCCTGGGCATAGCCGCCGAGCGAGCGCGGCTGGTCATAGCCCATGTAGACCCCGCCGACGATATTGGCCGAGCCGCCGACGAACCAGACGTTGGTCGGCCCGGAGGTAGTGCCGGTCTTCCCGAACAGGGGCAACTGCAAGTCGCGCAGGACGACCGCAGTGCCGCGCAGGACGACGCCTTCGAGCATGTGGACGACCTGGTAGGCAGTGCGCGGGTCCAGGACCTGGCGGCCCCGCGGCGCGAGGCGCGGCATCGGCCTGCCGTCCCACTCGGCCATGTTGCAACCGGTACAAGGGCGGTCGTTCGCCTTCCAGATGACCTTGCCGTTACGGTCCTGCACATAGTCGATCAGCGAGGGCTGGAACTGGACGCCGGAGTTGGCCAGCGCCGAATAGGCGTTGACCATCTGCAGCACGGTCGTCTCGCCGGCGCCGAGCGCGTAGGACATGTAGGGCTGGTAGTTGCCGATGCCGACCCGGGCGATGGTCTTGACCACCTTGTCCATGCCGGCATCGTTGGCGATGTGCACGGTCATCAGGTTGCGCGACTGTTCGAGGCCCCAGCGCATGGTGTGGATACCGCCGGCGCCGCGATTGTCGAAGTTGCGGAAGCACTTCTGGCCGAGTGCGGCGCCCTGGTAGACGCAGAACGCCTGGTCCGGGACCATCGTCGCTGGCGTCATGCCGTAGTCGAGCCCGGTCGCATAGACGAACGGCTTGATCGTCGAGCCGGGCTGGCGCTTGGCCTGGGTGGCGCGATTGAACGAATCGAGCCCCGCATCGAACCCGCCCTGAAGCGCGACGACGCGGCCGTTGTATGGATTGGCGACGACCATCCCGCCGGAAACGCCGGGAATGTTGCGGACCACCCAGCCATCGCCCTGGGGTGACGCGGCGATGACGTCGCCGGCCTTCAGCTTGTCGGGCAGGCCGCCGAGCCGGCCAGTGCGGCCATCGGCGAAACCGATCGTGGCCGACTGGCCGGCGCGGCGCAGGACCAGGCCGACGCGCCAGTCCTTGTAGGCGATCGACTTGTTGATCGCGAGCAGTTGCGACTGCCAGCGATCGGGATCGAGGCCGATCCGCGCGATCGGGCCGGCCCAGCCCTTGCCCGACCAGTACCGCAGCAGGCCGCTGCGCAGCGACGACTGGCTGGCGCGCTGCATCTCGGTATCGAGCGCCGTCCGCACCCACAGGCCACCGGCGTAGATCGAGTTCGGGCCACCCTCGGCACTTTCACCGTATTGCTCGATCAGACGGCGCCGGACTTCCTCGACATAGTAGCCGACCGCCGCGTCGTAGACCTCGACCCGGCGGGGGATGACGCCGAGCGGCTGCGACTTGGCACCGGCGGCGGCGGCCGGTGTCGCCCAGCCGTTCCTGACCATCTGATCAAGCACCCAGTTGCGCCGTTCCAGCGCGTCAGCAGCGTTGGCGGCGCGGCCGTACTTCTCCGGCGCCTTGGGCAGGATGGCGAGGAACGCCACCTGGTTGAGCGTGAGATCGCCGACATCCTTGCCGAAATAGGCGCGGGCGGCGGCCTGGACGCCGAAGCTCTGGCGACCGAGTGGAATCTCGTTGAGGTAAAGCTCCAGGATCTGCTGCTTGCCGAGCACCCCCTCGATGCGCCTGGCGACGATCATTTCCTTGAACTTGCGAGAGAACGAGCGCTCATTGCCGACCAGGATGTTTTTCGCGACCTGCTGGGTGATGGTCGATCCGCCGCGCCCGCGCTCGCCCGAGCCGATCTTGCTGAGGTTGTCGACCACGGCCTGGGCAAGGCCGATGTAGTCAACGCCGCCATGGCTGAAGAAGTTCTTGTCCTCGGCCGAAAGGAAGGCGTGGACCAGAACAGGCGGGAAATCGACGTAGCGCAACTGGACACGGCGTTCCCGGGCGTAGGAATAGACGATTCCGCCGTCGCCGGCGCGGACCATGGTGGGAAGTGGCGGCTGGTAATCGACCAGTGTTTCGGCCGAAGGCAAGGTGCGCAGGACTGTGGCCCAGACCACGCCGTAGAGCGCGGCGACGAGCGCAAGGGCGATGGCGCCGGCGCGGAACAGCTTGCCGCGCTTGCCACCGGAGCGCCAGCCGGAGCGATACCAGGCGGCAAAGCGGGAAAGTGCGGCGGTGACTGCGCCGGCGCCACGCCGCAGCCATGCGAATGGCCCACCGGCATCGCGGCGGATGCGGTAGTGGGCAGTTTCGTCGGAATTGTCCTCGGCCATCGCGGGTGAGCCCTAGAAGTTATCGCGGCGCGTGGAAACACCCGATGCGAAAATGCCTCATGGCCCGGCGCTGGCGACGACGCCGGACTGGCGGGCGAGCCAGGCGCGGATCGCCTGGGCGGTGACTGTGGCGAACGTTTCGCGCCCGGCCCTGGAAGCGAGACGGGCGGCGTCGGCGGGGTTGCTGATGTAGCCGGCCTCGAACAGGATCGAAGGCGTGTCGGGCGATTTGAGCACGACGAATGCGGCAGACTGGACCGGCCGGTCGCGGAAGGCGAGCTTGCCCTGGCCTTCGCGCAGGATCAGTTTCGCCAGCTGGGTGGCGCCGGCCTCGCTCTGGCGCTGCGAGAGATCGACCAGGATCGCCCCGACATCGTCGCCGATCGACGACAGCGCAACGCCGTTGACCACGTCGGCGCGGTTTTGCGCGGCGGCGAGGCGTTCGGCTTCCTGACTGCTGCCCCTGGTCGAAAGCGTGTAGACGGTGGCGCCGCTGGCGCTTCCGCCCTCGGCACTATCGGCGTGGATCGAGATGAACAGGTCGGCCTTGAGCCGCCGTGCGATGCCCGAGCGTTCCTCGAGCAGAAGATAGCGGTCGTCGTCGCGGGTCATCGCGACACGGACGCCGCCGCCGGCGAGCAGCTGTTCGCGCAAGCTCCGGGCGAGCGCGAGGGTGAGGTCCTTTTCACGCAGGCGCCCCCCTCCCCCGCCCTTCCCGCTTTCGGCCATGGCGCCGGGATCGTGGCCGCCGTGGCCGGCATCGATCACCACCAGGGGGCGGCTGGCGTCGAGCGGTCCGGCGATGGCCGGCAGGCCGGGTTCGCCGCCGGCCGGCGGCATGGCGATGCGGACGACGTAGCTGCGATCCGGGCCGGTCGTGGCGAAATGGCGGTCGGCGGCGATCATTGCCGCGAACACGCCGAGCGGCGCGATGAGGATCAGGAGCAGGCTCAGGATGCGGCGCATCGGCGATTTGCCTAGGACCCCGCACGCCCGCGCGCAATGGCGACCAGATGGAAAACACCCCGGAATTTCAACCGCGGGCCGGCAATGGCAACGTTTTGTTTACCATCGCGGGTTCATCTGTTTGCAACAGTCGTTGCGCCAGTGTGGCACTGGTGCTAACTGATAGCAATTGGGGTGTTTCCACCCCGGTCCTCCCCGCCTGCAGCGCCGCGCCCACCGGGCCGGTGTGCATCGAGCGCGATGATCGGGTCTGGCTGACCCCGCTTATGTCCGGTTGGCCCGTCAAGCGGCGCCCGGGCTTGTCAGGTTGAAGCAAGTTCATGAAGAGCCGTTTGTCGTTCCGGTCACCGCAGCCCTCAGGGGCCCGGCCGGCTTGGGGCGTGGCTGAAACCATTTCCGGGCCTGCATCGGCCCATCCATTCCGCGCTTCCGGCGCGGCCATTCCATCCCGTGCGTCCTGTTTCCGAACGGGCGCCGTTTACACTCTCGACCAGACCCGCGCACCTCGCGCGGACAACGTAACGATCTTCGCCCGTGAACCGGGTGAAATCCCTCCCGCTGCGCTTCGGCGCAGCACCCATCTGAAATGCCGTGTCGAGCCGCCGGTGCCCGCGTTTTTGCGCAAAGGGTCCGCGCCGCCGCACGCCTGGAGAACATACAATGTCGACGCGCATGTTGATCGATGCGCGCCACCCGGAAGAAACCCGGGTGGCGGTGCTCAAAGGCAACCGGATTGAAGAATTCGATTTCGATTCCGCCGACCACAAGCAGATCAAGGGCAATATCTACCTTGCCAAGGTAACCCGCGTCGAACCGTCGCTGCAGGCGGCGTTCGTCGACTTCGGCGGCAACCGGCACGGATTCCTCGCCTTCAGCGAAATCCACCCGGACTACTACCAGATCCCCAAGGAGGACCGCGAGGCGCTCCTGGCCGAAGAGGCTGCCCACGCCGCCGAGGAGGCCGCGCTGCGCGCCGCCGAGGATGCCGAGGAGGAGGATGAAGAGGACTACGAAGCCGGCTCCGACGACTATGCCGACGACCTTGGCGGGGTGACCGAGATCGACACCTCCGAGAAGGACGATGTCGCGGTCATCGAGGGTGGCCATGTCGAGAGCGGCTTCGAGGACGGCGAGCACGGCGAGGAAGACGCAGGCGAAGACGGCTCCGAGGAAGAGAGCGAAGGCACAGGGCAGCGCGGCCGTGGGCGCCGCCGCCAGGGCCGTTCGCGCGGCAAGGATTCGCGCGACAGCTCGACCAGCGCCAAGGCTGAGGACCTGCGCAACCGCCGCATGGCGCTGCGCCGCCGCTACAAGATCCAGGACGTCATCCAGCGTCGCCAGGTGCTACTGGTCCAGGTGGTCAAGGAAGAGCGCGGCAACAAGGGCGCGGCGCTGACCACATACCTCAGCCTTGCCGGCCGCTATTGCGTGCTGATGCCGAATTCGAGCCACGGCGGCGGCATTTCCCGCAAGATCAGCTCGGTGGCGGACCGCAAGCGGCTGAAGTCGATCATCGCCGAGATGCAGCTGCCCAAGAGCATGGGCTGCATCGTCCGCACCGCCGGCCTCCAGCGCACCAAGACCGAGATCAAGCGCGACTTCGACTACCTCGCCCGGCTGTGGGACGAGATCCGCGAGAACACGCTGAAATCGAGCGCGCCGGCGCTGATCCATTCCGACAGCGACCTGATCAAGCGGGCGATCCGCGACATCTACAACCGCGACATCGAGGAAGTGATCGTCGAGGGCGAGCAGGGCTACCGCGACGCCCGCGACTTCATGAAGCTCTTGATGCCCAGCCATGCCCGGCGGGTGAAGCAGTATGCCGACCCGGTGCCGCTGTTCCAGCGGTTCGGCGCCGAGGACCAGTTGACGGCGATGTACGATCCGGTCGTCCAGCTGAAATCGGGCGGCTACATCGTCATCAACCCGACCGAGGCGCTGGTGTCGATCGACATCAACTCGGGCCGCTCGACGAAAGAGCACGGGATCGAGGCGACCGCGGTCAACACCAACCTCGAGGCGGCGCGCGAGATCGCCCGCCAGTTGCGCCTGCGCGACATGGCCGGGCTCGTCGTCATCGACTTCATCGACATGGAGTATGGCTCCAACGTCCGCAAGGTCGAGAAGGCGATGAAGGAAGCCTTGAAGCACGACCGGGCGCGCATCCAGGTCGGGCGGATCTCCGGCTTCGGGCTGATGGAGATGAGCCGCCAGCGGCTGCGCACCGGCGTGCTGGAAGCGACCACCCGCGAGTGCCCGCATTGCGACGGCTCGGGCCTGGTGCGGACCGCCGCTTCGGCCGGCCTCGCCGCGCTGCGCCTGATCGAGGACGAAGCGGCCAAGGGCAAGGGCACGACGATCAGCCTGTTCGCCAGCCAGGAGGCGGCGATCTATGTGCTCAATGCCAAGCGGGCGGACCTGGCCGAGATCGAGCATCGCTACGGCGTCGATGTCGAGGTGATCCCCGAGGGTGAGAACGAAGGCGCGAAGATGCGCGTCGTCTCCTCCGGCCCGCGCAACGAGTTCGTTCCCCGCTTCGAGGCCGTGGCGCTGATCGAGGAAGAGGACGACTATCCCGAGGAGGATTTCGAGGACGAGGCCGAGGAAGAGGCCGAAGACCGGGGCGGGCGCGAGCGCCCGCGTGACGGCAACGGCGAAAGCTCCGGCGATGGCGAGGGTCGTCGCAAGCGTCGCAAGCGCCGTCGCGGACGCGGCCGCCGTGAAGACGGCACCGCTGACGAGGAGGGCGAAGGCCGCGCCGACGACACCGAAGGTGAAGACGCCGGCGACGATGCCGAAGGTGGCGAAGCTGGCGAAGACCGAGCCGAAGGCGAATTCGGCGACGAGGGCGGCCCGCGCAAGCGCCGCCGGCGCAGCCGCCGCCGCCGCGGGCGCAACCGCGAGGATGGCGCCGACGGTGAAAGCGAAGCCGGTGTCGACAGCGAGGACGAAGGCGTCGAAGCTGCGGAAGCGGCTCCGGTCGAGGCCCAACCGGAAGAACTCGGGGATACCCCGGCCGAGAAGCCCAAGCGCAGCCGCCGCAAAAAGCCTGCCCTGAGCGAAGCTGTCCTGGGCGACGCAGATCTCCAGGCCGAACCGGCAGCCGAAGCGATGGACCTTGTGGTGGCAGAGCCGGATGCTGCTCCGGTGGAGAAGCCCAAGCGGACACGGCGGAAGAAGGCTGCCCCGAGCGAAGCCGAGGGGACTGCCGCCGGCGATATCGAGGGGCCTGTCCCGAGCGAATCGGACGAGGGTGAGGCTCTGGCCGAAACCCCCGCTGCGGATACCGGGGTTGCGCCGGCAGAGAAACCCAAGCGCACCCGGCGCAAGCCGGCGAAGAGCGCGGAGGAAGCCCCTGCCGAGCCGGAAGCACCTGCTGAGCCGGAAACGGCGGTCGAGCCCGACCAGGCCCCGCCAAATTTCGATGAACCGTCAGGTGCGGCCGATGACGGGGGCGAAAACCCCGATGGCTCGCCCCGGCGCGGCTGGTGGCAGCGTACGTTCGGCAACTGACGCCGGCAATCAGGGTTGATGGACGGGGCGTCGGAACCATGGTTCCGACGCCCTGTTTGTTTGCATTCAGTTTGATAGATGGAAAGCTGAACAGAACCTGCCAAGCCTGCTCGCATTCCATTCATCGACAAAGCTCTAAACCTGAACCCAACACGGCGAATCGGGCCTCTGCCCTCGCCCGGAGACAGACCATGAAGAGCTTCCTCACCCGCACCGTCCTGAGTACTGCCGTCGCCGCGACGGCTCTCGCATCCGCCACGCCGGCCATGGCCGACCCGTATTACGGCCGCCATCGCGGCAACGGCGACGCCACCGGCGCGGCGATTGCCGGCGGTATCATCGGCCTGGCACTGGGCGCGATCATCGTCTCCAGCAGCCGCGACAATGACCGCGACCGCTATCGCTCCTACCAGCGGAACCACCAGGGCTATTATCGCAACCGCGACGGCTACCGCTACGACAACGACGGTCGGCCTTATGGCTATGACCGTGGTGGCTACAACGGCTACTACAACAATGGCTGGCGCGATCGCTGACCGCACAATCGCCACGGCTCGCCCGGCTGCCACCGACGTTCAGGCTGGCGCAAGGCGAGCCGAAGCATTCTGGATTCCGACGAAACGGACAGGAGAGTCGCGATGATCGCATCGACCACCCTCGGCAAGACATTGGCCACAACCGCGCTGTTCGCCACCGCCATCGCCACCACGGCAACGCCGGCGATGGCCGACCCCTGGCGTGGCGGCGGCTATCGGCATCACGGAGGAGACAGCACCGGCGCGGCGATCGCCGGTGGCATTGTCGGCCTGGCCGTCGGGGCCGCGATTGCCGGTTCGGGTCGTGATCGCGTGGTCTACCGCGAACGGTACTATGAGCCCGCATATTACCCGGCGCCTGCCTACTATCCAGCCCCGGTCTACTATCCGGCGCCGCGCTATTATCGTGGCCCTTCCCCCTATTACGGACGGCCATATTACGCGCGGCCCTATCGCTACGAGCATCGCGGCTACTGGCATCGCGGCTGGTAATCGCTCACCTGACAGGCGGCGCGGTTCCCCCTCCCGCGCCGCCGACATCGGCGCGACCTCAAACCTGCAGCGAGCCTGTATCTGATCGGTTCCCATCTTCCCCGATGCAGGTGTGATGGCGCATAGCAGGTCGGGAAAAAACCGGTTCCCACTTTTTCCCGCGATGCACTAAAGCCCGGCAATGACCGACGATTTCATCAGCCCGGCTTCATCGCTGCGGGTCGCGCTGTTCAGCGGCAATTACAATGTCACGGTGGATGGCGCCAATCGTGCGCTGAACCGGCTGGTCGGGCACTTGCTGGCGCAGGGCGCGGCGGTGCGGGTCTACTCGCCGACAGTGCCGAACCCGGCCTTTGCGCCGACCGGCGATCTCGTCTCAACGCCGTCGCTGGCATTTCCCGGTCGTGGTGAATACCGCCTGCCGGTCGCGCTGCCGCCACGGGTTCGGCGCGATCTTGCAGCGTTCGCTCCCAACATCGTCCATGTCGCCTCACCGGACGTCACCGCTCACCGGGCAGTGACCTGGGCGCGTCAGCGGGGCCTGCCGGTGCTGGCTTCGGTCCACACCCGGTTCGATACTTATCCCCGCTACTACAACATGGCCTGGCTGGAACCGGTGCTGACCGCGCTGCTGCGCCGGTTCTACCGGCGGTGCGACGCGCTGGTGGCGCCGTCCGAAAGCTTCGCCCAGGTTCTGCGCGACCAGCGGATGAACTACGACATCTCGCTTTGGTCGCGCGGGGTCGATCGCACGGTGTTCGATGCCAGCAAGCGCAACCTGGAGTGGCGGCGATCGCTGGGGATCGGCGACGACGAGGTGGCGATCGGCTTCCTTGGCCGGCTGGTGATGGAAAAGGGCCTCGACGTGTTCGCTGACGCGATCGACGAGCTGGTGGCGATGAAAGTGCCGCATCGCGTGCTGGTGATCGGCGAGGGACCGGCGCGCGGCTGGTTCGAGGGCCGGCTCCCGGGCGCTGTGTTCACAGGCATCCAGTCCGGGCCGGACCTCGGCCGGGCGGTGGCGAGCATGGACGTGCTGTTCAACCCGTCCGTCACCGAGACGTTCGGCAATGTCACGCTGGAAGCGATGGCGTGCGGCCTGCCGGTGGTGGCGGCAGAAGCGACCGGGAGCGAGAGCCTGGTGACCGACAGCGTTTCGGGGCGACTGGTCCGGCCCGGCGCGATCCATGCATTCGCCCAGGCGCTCGCCGCCTATGTGGAGAAGCCCGGACTGCGCGCGACGCACGGGGCGGCCGGCGAGCTGCGGGCGCGGGATTTCTCGTGGGACCGGATCAACCAGGCTGTCGCCGATACCTACCTGCGTCTGGTGCGCCAGAAGGCGCTGCAGGCGCGAGGTTGATGCAATCCCGCAACGGACCATCTAGATAGGAGCGATGGCCGACCTGTTCGCTTCCGATGCCACGCTTGCCGAAACCGCCGGACCACTGGCGGATCGCCTGCGCCCGCAGACTCTGGCGGAGGTCATCGGCCAGGACCACCTGACCGGGGCGGAAGGGGCGATCGGGCGGATGGTGGCGGCGGGGCGCCTCTCCTCGATGATCCTGTGGGGGCCGCCGGGGACCGGCAAGACCTCGATCGCGCGGCTGCTGGCCGATGCGGTGGGCATGCGGTTCGCTGCGATCAGCGCGGTGTTTTCCGGCGTCGCCGATCTCAAGAAGGCATTTGCCGAAGCTGAAGTCGCCGCCAGGGCCGGCCGCAAGACGCTGCTGTTCGTGGACGAGATCCACCGCTTCAACCGGGCGCAGCAGGATGGCTTCCTGCCGTTCGTCGAGAACGGGACGGTGACGCTGGTTGGCGCCACGACCGAGAACCCGAGCTTTGCGCTCAATGCCGCCCTGCTCAGCCGGGCGCAGGTGCTGATCCTGCACCGGCTGGACGAGGCGGCGTTGGCCAGTCTGCTCGACCGGGCGGAAGCGCTGGAGGCACGGCCCCTGCCGCTGACCGCAGAGGCGCGGGCGGCGCTCGTCGCTTCGGCGGATGGCGACGGGCGGTTCCTGCTCAACCAGGCCGAGACGCTTTATGCGGCGCAGATCCCGGAGCCGCTCGACCCCGCCGGACTGGGGCGGTTCCTGCAGCGGCGGGTCGCGGTCTACGACAAGGACCGCGACGGGCATTATAACCTGATCTCTGCCCTGCACAAATCGCTGCGCGGGTCGGACCCGCAGGCGGCACTCTATTATCTCGCGCGGATGCTGACCGCCGGCGAGGAGCCGCTCTACGTGCTGCGGCGGCTGGTCCGCTTCGCCAGCGAGGACATCGGCCTCGCCGACCCGCAGGCCCTGGTGCAGTGCCTCGCGGCCAAGGATGCCTATGAATTCCTCGGCTCGCCGGAGGGAGAACTGGCGATCGTCCAGGCCTGCCTTTACCTGGCGACGGCGCCGAAATCGAACGCGGCCTATGTCGCGCAGAAGGCGGCGTGGAAATCGGCACGCGAGACCGGATCGCTGGCGCCGCCGGCCACGATTCTCAACGCGCCGACCAGGCTGATGAAGGACATCGGCTACGGCAAGGGCTATGCCTATGACCACGATGCCGAGGACGGCTTTTCCGGCGCCGACTACTGGCCCGAAGGAATGGCCGCGCAGACTTATTACCGGCCGGTGCCACGCGGGTTCGAGCGGCAGGTGATCGAGCGGATCGAGTGGTGGGAAAGAAAGCGGGCGGAGCGCAACGCCGATTCCTGACAGCAACGTTTCGTCGCAGATCAGACCCGTGCGATCGGGTCTGGGCTTTGTCCGAATGGAGTCATTCATCGCTGCGACAGGTGGCGACCAACAGTGACCGTGCAGGGAACAACCAAAGGATTACCTCGAATGCGCGCGATTGCTACCCAGACCAACCTCTGCGCCATGATTGCCGTGCTCACCCTGCCGCTGGCCGCACCGGCACTGGCTCAGGACGCCCCCTCCGCCCAGCAGGCCCAGCCAACCGACCCCGCCGCCGCCGGCCCGATAAACGTCGACCGCGCCCTGCCGACCGACACCGCCAGCATGACCCCAGGGCCGGAGCTCAAGGGCGTGATCACCGCCCGGCATGGCGACCGGCTCAAGGTGACTACGGCCGACGGCAGCAGCTCGGTCGTCGGCATCATCCCGGCAACGACGATCAAGGCCAGTAGCGGCCTGTTCGGCGGCAAGCAGAAGCTGGGGCCGGAGGCGCTGCTCAACGGCCTGCCGGTGACCGTCAAGACGCTGCAGGCGGGAGACCAGCTTATCGCCAGCCAGGTCGTGTTCCGCAACAACGACTTCAAGACAGCCGCGATGATCCGCAATGGCACCGCCCAGCAGTTCGCCGAGCAGAGCGCCGCGACCGAAGCCCTGCGCGGGCGGATGGCTGACATCGACAAGTACAACATCAAGAGCACGACCAACGTCTATTTCGACACCGGCAAGGCCAGCCTTTCGCCCGAGGCGCGGGCGCAGCTGTGCAATGCCGCCACCCAGGCCGAGCAGACCGACAATGCGCTGCTGCTGGTGGTCGGCTATACCGACTCGGTCGGCAGCGACGACTACAACCAGACGCTGAGCGAAAAGCGCGCCGGCGCTACGATCAACTTCCTCCAGCAGCAGTGCCACTGGAAGCCCTGGCGGATGTTGACGCCGACCGGCATGGCCAAGGCCGATCCCGCCGCCAGCAACGACACGCCCGAAGGCAAGGCGCAGAACCGCCGGGTTTCGGTCAACGTGCTGGTGAGCAAGAGCGTCGACGGGATCTGACCCAGCGAGGGCGGGCTGAGCAGCGATCAGTCCGCCCTTTGGCCGCCAGTGCTGGCTCGCAATCCGTGTCCGGCACTTGCCGCCAGCAGCGCCTCTCGCAAGGGCGCAGGTCGTCCGAACAGGAAACCCTGCAATTCGCGGCAGCCGGCCAGCCGCAACATGCCGGCCTGCATTTCCGTCTCGACCCCTTCCGCAGTGACATCGACGTCGAAGCCATTGGCGAGGTGGACGATGCCGGCGACGACGAGCGCCGCCTTGTCGTCCTGTCCCAGGCCCAGCGACAGGGTCCGGTCGATCTTGATCGTCGAAAAGCCGAACGAGCGCAGATAGCCGATGCTGGCAAAGCCGCTGCCGAAATCGTCGAGCGCGACCGAAACGCCCATCTGCCGGAATGCAGAGATCGCCCGCGCGGCGCGCTCCGGGTGATCGACCAGGTAGCTCTCGGTAATCTCGATCTGCAACCGCGCCGGCGGAAAACCGGTCTCCACCAGGACATTCGCCACTTCGGCCTCGAAATTGGGATGGCGGAACTGGGCAGCCGAGACGTTGACGTTGAGCCGGACTCCGACCGGACGCACCGCTTCGCAGGCACGACGCAGGACGAACATGCCGAGGCGATGGATGAGGCCGCTGGTCTCGGCGACGGCGATGAACTCATCGGTCGGTAGCGGGCCTTCTGGCCGCCAGGGCCAGCGCGCCAGCGCCTCGACTGCCACGACCGCGCCGGTGCCGGCATCGACCAACGGCTGGTAGGCGACGTCGAACTCGCCCCGCTCGATACCCAGTCGGATCTCCTCCTCGATCTGCTTGCGCCGTTCGCGACCGGCATCGAACGAAGGATCGTAAGCCAGCATCCCCGCCCGGCACGCCTTGGCGCGATACATCGCCGCGTCCGACCGTCGCATCAGCTCGTGCGGATCGACGCCAATGCCGCCGGCAATGCCGATCGAAGCGCCGATGTGCAGGGCATGGCTGCCGACCTCCACCGGGAGAGCCAGACGGGCAAGAATGCGGTTGCCGAGATCGTGCGCGGCGGCAAGCGCGCCCTCCCCTTCGAGCAGCACCGCGAACTCGTCCCCGCCCATGCGGGCCAGCATGGCGTCCGCCGGCACCAGCCCGGCCAGGGCCTCGGCCACCTGCCGGATCAGCGCATCGCCCAGTTCGTGCCCATAGTCGTCGTTGATCTGCTTGAAGCCATCGAGATCGACGAACATGACGGCGATCTCGTCGTCGGCACGGGCGCGTTCGTCAGGGCCGCTTTCCAGCCGGGCGATCAGCGCCCGGCGGTTGGCCAGACCGGAGAGGGGGTCTGTCAGCGCGATCCGCCGGTTCTCCAGCGCCAGCCGCTTGGCGTCGGCCTGGCCGAGCCGCAAGGTCCGCTGGGAGCGGATCAGGTCGTTGAACGAACCATGGTAGCGCCGCAGGATGATCGTCGTCACCACCCCTGCCAACCCGAGGTTCGACGCTTCCATCCACATGTCCACGCCGTCGATCAGCAGAACGCAGCAGACGAACGGCACTATGCCGATCAGTGCCACCCAGTGAGACGCGGCCCGCAGCGGGATCAGGCAGAACACGCAGCACAGTTGCGTGATCGCCAGGAAGAACAGGAGGTGGCTCTTGTCCAGCGGATCGACCCGGGGATAGAGCAGCATCACCCAGACCACATAGGCGGCGGAGAGTGCGCCGGCCAGGGTGGTCATCGCGCGCATCTGTGCCCGAATCTCGCAGTCGCTGAAGGTCGAGGCGCGCTGGCGGCGCCACCATAGCGCCCGCGCGACGATCAGAAGCGAAAGCAGCGCCGGCACGATCACCGTCATGACCATCATATCCGGCCGATAGACTGCCAGGGCCACCGCGACGCCATTGCCGGCCAGCACCAGGTAGAGCATCGGCACCTGGGCGATCAGCGCACGAAACTGTCCCCGGACGATCTCGGCATCGTCCAGGCGGAGGCTGAACAGGTCGTTCAGCGCGGCAAGTCCTCGTCGCCGCCAGTTCATGGCTGGTGCGCTGCTTTTCCCATGGGCAGGTTGTCGCAGCCAGTTCGGAACATCGGGTTAACTGGGTGGCGGGCCGATTGCGGACGGGCGCGTTAAGCCCTTCGCCTTGCCAACCGCCGGGTTGCCTTCATAAATGGCCCATGGTCCCCCGTTTTCGCCATTTTGCCGCGATCGACTGGTCGGGCGCGGCGGGCGAGTTCCAGTCCGGGATCGCCATTGCCGTCGCGCCCGCCGGCAGCGCCCCGCCCCGCCTCGTCCGGCCCGGCCACTGCTGGTCACGGGCGCAGGTGCTGGACTGGCTGCTCGATGAGCTGCCACCGCAGACTGTGGTCGGTCTCGACCTCGGCATTGCGCTGCCATTTGCCGACCGGGGCGCGTTCTTTCCCGGCTGGGCACGCAGCCCGCCCGATGCCCGCGCGCTCTGGGCACTGGTCGAGGCGGTCTGCGCCGGCGAGCCTCACTTCGGCATCACCGGTTTCGTCGACCATGACGAAGCCAGCCGCCACTTCCGCCGCCACGGCAACCGCACCGGCGACCTGTTCGGCCAGGGCAAGGGCCGCCTGCGACGGACCGAACAGGCACAGGCCCGCATGGGTTGCCGGCCGACCAGCAATTTCAACCTCGTCGGCGCGGCGCAGGTCGGCAAGGCCAGCCTCTCGGGGATGCGCGTGCTGCATCGGCTGTCCGGCCGCCTGCCGGTCTGGCCGGTCGATCCGCTGCCACCCACGGGCAGCGTCATCTGCGAGATCTACACCGGGCTCGCCGCCATTGCCGCCGGCCGGCCACCGGGCCGCACCAAGCTGCGGACTATCCCGGAGCTCAACCTCGCGCTGGCCGCATTGGGCAGCGAGCCGGTCGCCGCCGGCGGCCTCATCTCCGACCATGCCAGCGACGCCCTGATGGCCGCCGCCTGGCTGCGCCGGGCCGCACCCGACCCGGGCCTGTGGCATCCGCCCGGGCTGATGGATGTCGCCGCAACCGAAGGCTGGACCTTCGGCGCGGTTTGAGGGTAAGGGCACGGCTCTGCCGGCTTAGCACAGTGGTAGTGCAGCGGTTTTGTAAACCGAAGGTCGGGGGTTCAAATCCCTCAGCCGGCACCATTCCCCGCCAGTTGCGCCACCGCCGCCGCCGCGATGGGGTCCAGGCCGGCGCGGTCGGCGAGGATCTTCGCCTTCATGCGCGGGTCCCAGAAATCGCGGATGTGCTGGGCAGTGGCCTCGACGGCGGCAGCCTCGCCCTGGAAGGCGAGGTTGCGGGCGATCTGGTTGGCCATCATCGCGAGCTTGCCGGCATCCATGGGCTATTCCGCCGCTTCCAGGGGGGCGATGCGGCGGGCGTGCGCGGCCTGGGCGGCATAGTCCTGCTGCCATTCGCTCGGGCCGTTGGAGGCGGCGACCTGCACCGCAGTCACCTTGTATTCCGGGCAGTTGGTCGCCCAGTCGGAGAACTCGGTGGTGACGACGTTCGCCTGGGTGTCGGGATGGTGGAAGGTCGTGTAGACGACGCCGGGCGCGACGCGATCGGTCACCAGCGCCCGCAGCGTCGTCTCGCCCTTGCGGCTGGCGAGGCGCACCCAATCGCCGGAGCGAAGCCCGCGGTTCTCGGCGTCGAGCGGATGGATTTCGAGCACGTCCTCCTCGTGCCAGACGGAGTTCGCCGTGCGCCTGGTCTGTGCGCCGACATTGTACTGGCTGAGGATGCGGCCGGTGGTCAGCAGCAGCGGGAAGCGGGGGCCGGTCTTCTCGTCGGTGGGGACGTAGTCGGTGACGACGAACTTGCCTTTGCCGCGCACGAAGCCATCGACGTGCATGATCGGGCTGCCGCCGGGGTTGGCCGCGTTGACCGGCCATTGCAGCGAACCTTCGGCGTCGAGCCGGGCGTGGGAGACGCCGGCGAAGCTCGGGGTCAGGCGGGCGATCTCGTCCATGATCTCGCTGGCGTGGCCGTAGTCCCAGCCGAGGCCCATGGCCCTGGCGAGCTCCTGGGTGACCTGCCAATCCTCGTAGCCATTGGCCGGGTCCATGACCCTGCGGACCATCTGGATGCGGCGTTCGGCGTTGGTGAAAGTGCCGGTCTTTTCGAGGAAGGTGCTGCCCGGCAGGAAAACGTGGGCGTAGTTAGCAGTCTCGTTGAGGAACAGGTCGTGGACGATGACCAGGTCCATGGCCGCCAGCCCTGCGGCGACATGCTTTGTGTCGGGATCGGACTGGAGGATGTCCTCGCCCTGGATGTAGAGCGCGCGGAACGAGCCGTCCTGCGCGGCATCGAGCATGTTGGGGATGCGCAGGCCCGGCTCGGGGTCGAGCGGGGCGCCCCATTCGGCCTCGAACAGGCTGCGCGTTGCCGTATCGGAGACATGGCGGTAGCCTGAAAGTTCGTGTGGAAAGCTGCCCATGTCGCAGCTCCCCTGGACGTTGTTCTGCCCACGCAGCGGGTTCACGCCGACACCGCGCCGGCCGACATTGCCGGTGGCCATGGCGAGGTTGGCAATGGCCATGACGGTGGACGAGCCCTGGCTGTGCTCGGTGACGCCGAGGCCGTAGTAGATCGCGGCGTTTCCACCGGTCGCGTAAAGCCGCGCGGCGGCGCGCAGCTCGGCGGCCGGCACGCCGGTGACCGGCTCCAGCGTTTCGGGCGAGTGGCGGGCATCGGCGACGAAGCCCGCCCAGTCGCTGTATTCGTCCCAGTCGCAACGTTCGCAGATATAGGCCTCGTCGGCCAGGCCTTCGCTGACGATGACATGGGCCATGGCGGTGAGCACGGCGACATTGGTGCCGGGGCGCAGGGCGAGATGGTGCTCGGCCTGGATGTGCGGGCTGCGGACGAGGTCGATCCGGCGCGGATCGATGACGATGAGCCTGGCGCCCTGGCGCAGGCGGCGCTTCATCTGGCTGCCGAACACCGGGTGCGCGTCGGTCGGGTTGGCGCCGATGACGAGGATGACGTCGGCGTCCATGACGCTGTCGAAATCCTGGGTGCCGGCGCTGGTGCCGAACGTCGTCTTGAGGCCGTAGCCGGTCGGCGAATGGCAGACGCGGGCGCAGGTATCGACGTTGTTCGAGCCAAAGCCGGCGCGGACCAGCTTCTGGACGAGGAACGCCTCCTCGTTGGTGCAGCGGCTGGAGGTGATGCCGCCGAGCGCGCGGGCGCCGTATTGCGCCTTGATCGCGTTGAGCTTGCCGGCGGTGAAGCCGAGCGCCTCTTCCCAGCCGACGATGCGCCAAGGCTCATCGATGCTGTCGCGGATCATCGGTTCGAGCACGCGGTCGGCGTGGTGGGCATAGCCCCAGGCGAAGCGGCCCTTGACGCAGGAGTGCCCGTGGTTGGCCTTGCCGTCCTTCCACGGTACCATGCGGACCAGCTGCTCGCCCCGCATCTCGGCCCGGAAGGTGCAGCCCACCCCGCAATAGGCGCAAGTGGTGACGACGGCGCGTTCGGGCTTGCCGATCGCAGTGACCGCCTTTTCCTGCAGCGTCGCGGTCGGGCAGGCGGCGACGCAGGCGCCGCAGGAGACGCATTCGCTGGAGAGGAAATCGTCCTTGGCCTGCCCGGGGCTGACGGCGGAATCGAACCCCCTGCCCTCGATGGTCAGCGCGAACGTGCCCTGAACTTCCTCGCAGGCGCGGACGCAGCGCGAGCAGACGATGCATTTGGCCGGGTCGAAATCGAAATAGGGGTTGGAGGTGTCCTTGGCGGCTTCGAGATGGTTCTCACCCGAGTAGCCATAGCGGACATCGCGCAGGCCCACTTGCGCAGCGGCATCCTGAAGCTCGCAGTCGTTGTTGGCCGAGCAGGTCAGGCAATCGAGCGGATGGTCGGAGATGTAGAGCTCCATGACCCCGCGCCGAAGCTTTTCGAGGCGTGGCGATTGCGTGCGCACGACCATGCCGGGGGCGACCGGCGTGGTGCAGGACGCGGGGGTGCCGCGCATGCCATCCACTTCCACCAGGCACAGCCGACAGGAGCCAAACGCCTCGACATTGTCGGTCGCACACAGCTTGGGGATCTGGCCACCGGATTCCGCCGCCGCGCGCATGACGCTGGTGCCGGCCGGCACGGTGACGGCGCGGCCGTCGATGGTCAGGGTGACGGGCGCACCGGTGCGCGCCGGGGTGCCGAAATCGGCCTGGGGCGCATAGCCAATCGGGGGCTCATATCCCATCTGCATTCTCCACAGCCGGCACGATACCGAAGTCGGCCGGCCAGTTCCTGAGCGCCGAAAGCACCGGATAGGGCGTGAAACCGCCCAAGGCGCAGAGCGAGGCGCTCTTCATGGTATCACAAAGATCGCCGATGAGTTCCACGTTTTCAGCCGTGGTGCGCGGCACCTTCGGCGCGTTGCGCATCTGCGGCAGGCCGGGGACGGGATCGGCAGTGGCACCCGCGCGCAGGCGGTCGATCAGTTCGACGCCGCGGGTCGAGCCGATGCGGCAGGGGGTGCATTTGCCGCAGCTTTCGGCGGCGCAGAATTCGAAGGCGAAGCGGGCCATTGCCGCCATGTCGGCCGTGTCGTCGAACACGGTAACACCGCCATGGCCGATCAGCGCATCGACGGCGGCATAGGCCTCATAGTCGAATAGCAGGTCGAACTGGTGCGGCGCGATATAGGCGCCCAGCGGCCCGCCGACCTGGACCGCCTTGACCGGGCGGCCCGAGGCAGTGCCGCCGCCGATATCGTTGACCAGCTCGCCGAGCGAGATGCCGAACGCGGTTTCGAACAGGCCGCCGTGGCGAATGTTGCCGGCGAGCTGGATCGGCATCGTGCCTTTCGAGCGATCGACGCCGAGCGCCGCATAGTGCGCCGCGCCGCCGGGCGAGAGAATGTGCGGGACTGCGACCAGCGAGAGCACGTTGTTGACCACCGTCGGGCAGCCGAACAGGCCCTTGAGCGCGGGCAGCGGCGGCTTGGCGCGGACTTCGCCGCGCTTGCCTTCGAGCGAGTTCAGCAGCGAGGTTTCCTCGCCGCAGACATAGGCGCCGGCGCCGGCTCGGACTTCGAGCCGGAACGGGGCGACGATATCGCGGGAGAGCGCGATGGCGGCGTCGAGCTTGGCGATGGCGTGGGGATATTCGCTCCGGACGTAGATGTAGCCCTGCTGCGCGCCGACGGCGTGGGCGGCGATCGCCATGCCTTCGATCAACAGGAAGGGGTCGCCCTCCATGATCATGCGGTCGGCGAATGTGCCGCTGTCGCCCTCGTCGGCATTGCAGACGATGTATTTCCGAAGGGCCTGCGCTTCGGCGACCGTGCGCCACTTGATGCCGGTGGGGAAGCCGGCGCCGCCGCGACCGCGCAGGCCGGAGCTGACGATCTCGTCGATCGTGGCGGTCGGGCCGATGTCGCGGGCGCGGCCGAGCCCGGCCCAGCCGCCGGTCGCGGCGTAGTCATCGAGGGAGAGCGGACGGGTCCTGCCGGCGCGGGCGAATGTCAGGCGCTGCTGGCGGGCAATGAACGGGTGCTGTTCGATCGCGCCAATGGCGAGCGGGGAACTGCCGGCGAGGATCGCCGCAACGTCTGCCGGCGTCGCCGGGCCGAAGCCTTGTCCATCGATCTCGACCAAGGGCTCGAGCCAGTGCATCCCCCAGCTCGACACCCGCTCGACCGTGCAGCCCGCGGCGGCGAAGGCGGCGGCGACTCGGTCTGCCCCGCAGGCAAGCGCGGCGGCATCGTCGCTGATGCGGACGACGGGCAATTTCGCGCTCATGCCCGCTCCACCAGTGCCACCAGCGCCGCTTCGTCCAGCCGCGCATGGAGTTCGCCGCCGACCATGGCGTTCGGGCCGATGCTGCACAGGCCGAGGCAGTAGACCGTCTCCAGCCGGACGCGCTCGCCGGCGGCACGTTCGGCGGCCGGGACCAGGGCCTCGACTCCGCGCGCCTGGCAGGCTTCGGCGCGACACAGCCGGATCGCCGGGCGCCGGTCCGGGGTCTCGTGGAAATCGTGGTAGAAGCTGACGACGCCGTGGACTTCGGCACGGCTGAGGTTGAGCGCGTGGGCGATATCCGCCTCCGCTTCGGCCGAAACGCAGCCGAACGCAGCCTGGACATCGTGCAGGATCGGCAGGAGCGGGCCTTCGCGGTGGGCGTGGGCGGCGATGATTGCGCCCAGTTGTGCAGTGTCGGCTGGCATGGGAAAGAGCGCTTAAGCCAAGCGGCGATTGAACGGAACCCCGGATTTCCGGACAGGCGTGCGATCAATGGGCGGCCATCGCCCGCACGTCGATGCGGATCACCGAGGATTTCGGGCCGACCGTGACCGCAGTCTCGCCATCGAGCGCAATGGCAAGCCGGCGAGCCTGTGCCGGGTCGATGACGATGCGATAGGCGCCGGGGCGAACCTGCTCGAACAGGAACGCGCCGCCGCTCTCGCTGCGCGTCCGGGCAATGGCCTTGCCGGCGGGATCGACGAGGACGAGGGCCAGCCCGGACACCCCCTTGCCCCCGCCCGGCCGCCCTTCGCCGAATCGCGCCGTGCCCTCGATATCGCTCAACGCCTCGATGGCGAACTGGCTGATGTGGATGTGGCCGGCGCGGGGCACCAGTTCGATGCCGTCGCTGGCGGGGGCCATGGCGATGTCGGGCAGGGTTTCGCCATCGATGTGCAGGCTGGTTCGCGTGCCGTCGCCGATCATGCCGATCAGGGCGATGCCATCGCGGCCAGTCTTGCCGTTGGCGGCGCCAGTGTCGAACGCGACGCTGGGCAGCGGCGATTCGCCCGGCGTATAGGCGTGGTTGCCGTCCTCGTCCGCCCAGGCGCGCACGGCGACGGCACCACTGTCCGACAGGCCGGGCCGCGCGGTGAACAGGCGGTGGCTGAGCGGGTTGCGTCCGAAACCGAAGCCGAGGCGCAGGATCGCGGCATATGTCCCGGTGGGGACCGCGTAAGTCCCGTCGAACGCGAGCGAGACACTGCGGAAGCGGCGGATGGCGGAAAAGCCGAAGGCCGTCTCATCGGTGGCGAAAGTGCGCGCAAGCGAGGCCTTGACCAGGGTTTCCGGGCCGAATGCCCGATCGACCTCGAACTGCACCGCATCCAGGCGGGGGCCTTGCGTCAGGGTGTAGTCGAGCGCACCGCGCAACTGGGTCTTGCGGCCCGAAAGCGTGGCCAGATCGAAGCTGCCGGTCAGTTGCGATTGGCCGGGTTGGCCCGGGCCGGTGGTGCGGGTGAAGGCCAGCGAGTTGGAGGCGAGCACGCGCGAGACCAGCATCGAGCCGCGCAGGCTCGCATCGATCTCGCTGCGGCCATCGGCATATTCGGTGCGTTCGAGCCGGGCGGCGAGCGGCAGGGTGCGGGTCGGTCCGAGCCTCAGGTTGGCGGAGAGGTCGAAGCGGCTGGCGCGGCGCAGCGCCTCGCCGGTGAAGGCGCGGACCTCGTCGGTGAAGCGGCCGAGATATTCGGCATGGCCGGCGGTCCAGTTGACCCCCCAGGTGCGGCCGCCGAGGCCGGTGGCGATCGCGGTGCCGTGGCCATCCTCGACGCCGAGATCGAGGCGGGCAGCGAGGCCGCCGAGGCCCGTGCGCAGGCCGGAGCTGACCAGCCAGTGCGATGAGCCGCCGGCCTGATACCAGGCGCCGCCGAGCGCCGCGGTGAGGCCGGTGGTCAGCCCGTACTGGAACTGGGCGGTGGCACGCCAGGCGCCGTAATCCTGCCCGGGGACGAAGTTCGGCGCACGGACGCCGACAAGGTTGACGTCCTTCTGGGCGAAGCCGGCGTTGTAGATCAGCTCGCCCCTGGCCAGGCGGCCATCGCCGACGCTGATCCGGCGGACCTCCTCGCGGCGCTGGCCTTGCGGGCCGTAGAGCACCAGGCGAAACACGTTGAGGCCGAACTCCACCGGAACCTGGAAGAATTCGTACTGGCCGTTGACCGGCAAGCGGGTCGAGCCGACCAGCGTGTTGTTGCGGTAGAGTTCGGCTTCGTAGCCGGCCGGGAGTTCGCCGCGCAGATCGATGCGGTCGAACACCGAAAGGTGCTGGAGCGGCTGATTGGTCACGAGCGCGCCGCGGCCGGCGACGCCGCGCAGGCCGAGTGGCAGCGCGCTGGTGCCGACATCGCCGAGCTGGAACTCGGTCGCCCTGAGCGGGCCGAGCAGGTGGGCATCGGGATCGCGGCGGCCGAGCTGGACGCGGGCGGCGACGAGGCCGTCGGGGGTCGAGGTGCCGGCGAAGACGCGGGCGGTCATGAAGGCGAGGTCGCCGGAAAGGCGCAGGTCGGCCTCGCCACGGGTGCCACGGCCGGAATCGGAAATGCCGCGCAGTTCGACATCGCCGAGCGGAAACGACAACGCCGACCACGGGTCCGGCTCGCGGGGATAGCGGCGGTCCGGGCCACCCCCGGCGCGATTGGCCAGGCGGGTGCGGGCATCCTCGCGGGCGGCGCGCTGCTCGAACGGGAAAGGCTGCAGGGTCCGGACCTTGACCGTCTGGGCACGGAGATCGACCGCGAGCGCCAGCGGCATGAGGTCGGCGAAACGCTCGGCGCGCAGGTAAAGCTCGCCCTCGGACGCGGCGGCATCACGCGGCGCGAGGTGGAGTTCCTTGTCGTCGATGCGGAGCGTGCCCTCGCGCAGGTTGACTGCGACGCTTGTCTTTTCGTCAAGGACCCAGCCGGCGGCGTAACGGCCATCGTCGCTCACGGTCAGGGCGAGATCGAGCAGACGGGCAAGTTCGCCCAGCGGCAGATAAACGCCGGCGCGGGTGCCATAGGCGGTGATCGTATCGGACAATTCGCCGTGGGCGGTTTCGAGCTGGAGGATCAGCTCGTCGTCGGTGGTGAATGGCGCGGCGGGGACGAAGCCGGCCATCGGCGGGGGGCCGGGTGGGGTGAGCGCGGCGGAGGGCGTCGCGGTGGGAGCGGCGGTGACGCCCACCGGCATCGCGGGATGCGGCAGGACCAATTGGGCCGGGTCCGGGCTGGTGCGGCCGAAGGCGGGCTCGGGAAAGCGGGAGGCCGGGGCCGGTGGAGTGACGAGGGCGGCGGCGGCGGGCGTCGCGGGGGCGGGTGCGGCAGCAGGGTCAGGGGCAGAAGGCGTCGCGACCGGGGCATGGCCGAATGCTGGTGCGGGCATGGCCAGCGCGAGGTGGGGGACCTCGGTCGGGACCGGCGGCGGAGCGACGGCCTGTGCAGATGGCAATTCGGGCGCGGCAGGAGGGGCAGCGACGGCTGCAGGTTCAGGCGAAGGCGCTGGCGGCGGAGGCGTCACTGTGACGGAAGGCTCCGGCGTCGGAACAGCCAGGCCGGGAGCCGGGGCCACTTCGGCCGGGGGTGGTTCGTCGTGGGCGTGTTCGGGCACAGCGACGGATTCCGGCGGCGGCGGTGCCTCCGCTATCGGCATTGGCACCGGGGCAGGCGAATCGGCGGCGGCAATTTCGATCGGCGCGGGTTCGGGAGCAGACGGCGCGGCGCTCGGAGACGAGGCCGGATCGGCGCGATGCGGCAACGGGTGGGCATGCGGCGCGCGTTTCGGTGGAGCGACAGGTCCGAGCTGGAACAAGCCGATTGCCGGCAGCGGCATCGTCGTCGGCTGGCGCGGACGCGGGTGGTCGGGGCGAGGCCCGTCACCGGGGATGGCCGGGGGTTCGGACTCTTCGCCATAGGCCAGCAGGGTAGCGCCGATCAGCGCCGCCCCTGCCTTCACCTGGCGCCTGCGTCCTGGCTTCACGGCACGGTGAAGTCCTGCCGGGCGAGGACCTTGCCGGGCGTCGCGTCATCGTCGGTATAGGTGACGGTCAGCTTCGCGCCGCGCGCATAGCCCGCCGGATCGGCCTTGGGATCGATCGGGATCTGGACCGTGCGCTCGGCAATCTCGGTGTAGACGCCGACACCACGGATCTCCGCCAAGGGCTTCTTGAGGCCGGGGGCGGTGACGGCAAGGTCGCCGAAGGCCGAGCGGGTGCCTTCGCGGCTGACACGCACGGTGAACGCCGGGCTGCCATCCGCCTGACGGGCGACCTGGAGACCGGCAAGACCGGCGGTCAGCGTCGTCTCCCCGACCCGGACGATGACCGGGATCGAAATGCCGAACCGGGGCACGATGCGGACGCCGACACCGTCCGGCCCGGTCTGTTCAACCGCGATCTCATCGGTCGGCGGCGGCACGGCGATGGCGTTGAAGTGGGCGCGGTATTCGCCGGGCGGAAGGTCGGGCGGGATGCGGACCATGACGCGGACCATCTGTGCCTCGTTGGCCGGCAGCGTGACGCGGTGAGGAGACCACTTGAGCAATGGCAGGGCCGAGCGCAGGCGGGAGACAAGCGCAGGCTCCGCCACTGCAGCGGGAGCGAGCAGACGGCCATCGGGCGTCATGACCAGTTCGGTCAGCGTGATGTCGTAGTCCCCGGTGCTCGCCGCCCGGTTGTAGAGGCCGATGCTGGCGGTGCGCTCGCGGTCCGAAATGACGACGCGCTTGGGATAGAGGTTGATATCGCCCATGCCGCCGACCGAGCCTGCCGGGGCGGCGGCAAGGGACGTGGCGGGCAATGGCGTCTCGGATGGAGCGGCGCCCTGGAGAGCGCCGAGCTGGGCGCTGGCGGACGTGGCCAGCAGGAGCAGCGGAATGGCGGGAGCTGCGCGGAAAATACGGGGCATCGGCTGAGGCGGCTCCGGTTACGGGAGGCTCAGGAACTACGGGACTTCACGTATTCATGGCAACCGGCCGGCTGTGGAAAACTCCGCCCGCTGGGCAGATCAGGTGCCTCATCACTGGCCCGATCACTGATAGGTGACGGTGACGCTGTAGCTGCCGGTATACTGGCCCGGCGCCTGCCCGGCATTGACGGTGAGTGTGCCACCGACGGTGAAGTAACCCGAGCCGGTCAAAGGCAGGAAGCCCGCTGCGAGCATCGGCGTGGTGGTGAAGCTCATCGTCGCGGCCCCGGCGCTGATCGTGCCGCTGCCGGTGACGATGCCGAGCAGTCGGCCAGGGTCTCCCGAGGCGATGAAATAGTCCATGTTCGGCGTCGAACCGCTGACATAGGAGACCCCACCGGCGACCGACCCGGCGCCGGTGACCGCGTTGACGGTGACGGAGCCGCTGCCATTGGTGGCGAAGCGGCCGAAATCGAGTTCCCGGCCCGCCCAGTGCACCAGGGTCAGCGGCGCGATCGCCTGTGCCGCGGCAGACCCGGTCACGGTCTTCGTGCTGCCGGTGCCGGCAATCGCCGATCCGGGTAGCAGTGCGACGCCAGCAATCAGGGCTGCGGAAAGGCGCATCGGCGGAAACCGTTCCTGTCGGGGAATGAGGTGGCGCGGCGCGCCCGAAGCGGGCCGGTCCGGCCCTTTGCCCCGCTGGCGCGGGGCCGGAAACACTGGCCGGAGCGGTTCGCCCCGGCCGGTGTTCCGGGTTCGGCTCAGTTGTAGGTGACGGTGGCGGTGTAAGTGCCGGTATAGGCGCCGGCGACCGCCGTGCTGGCGACCGTCAGCGTGCCGCCGACGGTGAACGAGGCGGCGCCCGAGGTGCTGAGCGTGCCGGTGGCGGCGGAAGGCGCCGTGGTGAACGCCATCGAGGCGGCGCCCGAGGTCACCGAGCCGCCGGTCGTCGCGATCGAGAACGAACGGCTGGCGTCACCGGCGACGGTGAACGCGTCGGCCGACGAGGTCGAGCCGGGAACGATGCCGACATCGCCGGTCACCGAGGCGGCGCCGGCGGACGAAACGACGACGGTGCCGCCGGTGCCGGTGGTGAACTTGCCGAAGTTGAGCGAAGCGCCGCTGGTGTGAGTCAGCACGATCGGCGCGACGACGGTGGCGGCGGCCGAGCCGGTGGCGGTGGAGGTGTTGCCCGAAGCGGCGAAAGCGGTGCCCGAGGAGAATGCCACCAGCGCGGCGGCGAGAACGAACTTCTTCATGGTGCGAAAATCCCTACCTGTGCGCCCGGCCAAACCCCTTTTGGACCGGGCACGATCCCGTTGCGCAAGGAGGCTTTTTCCCCCCTCCGCGCTATTGCTTACTAAGGGGAAGAAGTTAATGCACAGTTATGTTGATTTACTTATTTCGGCAGCTCGAGCGGGCATTCCGTTGGCAGCAGCCATGGCCGCGCGGCAGTAGCCGGAAGCCGGGAAAACCGGCCGGAGCGGCAACACGGATCGAGCAATCCGCCTACTGGTAGGCGACGGTGACGGCATAGCTTCCCGAATAGTGGCCGGCAGGCTGGTTGGGCAGGACGGTCAGCGTGCCGCCGACGGAGAACGTCAGCGTGCCCGCGGCCGACAGGTTGGCGCTGGCTTGGGCCGGCGTGGCCGAGACGGCCATCGACCATGGCCCCGAGGTGACGGTTCCCGATCCGCCGACAATGCCGATCTGCCGATTGGGATCGCCAGTCGCAACGAACCGGTCGGCCGCGGCGGGTTGGCCGGGAACGAAGGTAACCCCGCCGGTGGCCGTGGCCAGCTCGGTCACCGGGTCCACGGTGACCGTGCCGCCGCTGCCGCCAGCAAAACGGCTGAAGCGGAGTTCGCTGCCGTTCTTGTGGTCCAGGTTCAGCGGAACGATCGCAGTGGCGGTGGCGGCACCCCCGCTGCTGCCGGAATTGCCGCTGGCGGCAAAGCCGGGCGCCGGCGCGGCAACCGCACCGGCGAACGCCAGCACGGCTGCGCGTCTCCCTTCGGTTGAAAGCAATTCCCTCATCCGCCAAGCCCCCCGCCAACACCCGGCATCTGCCGCGACTGCCGCCATCTACACCGGCCATGGCGTCTGCCGGCAGCAGGCCTGCATTACTGTGGCAGGGGTTAATTGCCGGTTATGGGCAAGTACCTGGCCGCCAGCGCGGCCGCTTCAGCCGTAAGTGACCATGACGGGAATGGTGGCGCGATAGCCAGCGGCGGGAATGCCGGCGGGAACGTGGAGCGTGCCACCGACCTCGAAGCGGTCATGGCCGGTCGCGTCGAGCTGGCCGCCCGGGCCGCCGGCCGGGCGGCTGGCGGTGCGGACGGTGAGTTCGGCCACGGCGAGCGGGGGGGCCGGGCTGCCGGCAGCAGTCCTGCCGGTCGCGGTGATCGCTGTCGGCAGGGTGACAATGTAGGCGCGGCCCCCCTCCCCTGCGACAGCGAAGGCAGCGGGGTGAAGGGGGCCGCAGGCTCCAGGCACACAGGCCGGGCGGACACCGCCGGTGTAGCTGGCGGTGCCGTCCGCGCCGAGGATGACAGTTCCAGGGGCAGTGGTGGCGAAGATTGCACCGAAATCGAGGTCGGCTTCGCGCGTGGCGACAAGGGGAACTGCGACTTCGGCTTGCGCAGTTCCGATGGCGCTGGCGGAAAGACCACCAGCGATGGCCGGGCTACCCGTGGCGGCCAGGAGGAGCACGGCGCGCTTCACAGCACTGCCAGGACCGTGGCACTGACCGGCAGCGGGATGGTGAGCGCCGCGCCGCCGCTGGCGCGGGTCACATCGAGCCGGGCGCCGACGCGGAAAGACCGGGTGCAGATGCGGGTGGCGCAGCCGGGCAGGCTGAGGATCGCAGCCTGCCCGGGAACCAGTAGCGGGACGCCGGGGAGATCGGTGGTGAAGGCCGAGAGCGCACCGGTTACACCGCCCTGGCTAACCGGGCCGACGCTTCCGAGCAGGACCTGGATGACGAGCGTGACCGGGTTGCTGCCGCCGCCGCGATCGAAGGCGAGAGTGAACTGCGCCGGGCCGGTCGGGCCGGAGACCGGGAGCACGCCGCTATCGGTCACCAGGCCGGTGGCGGAAACGGTGCGCGAACCGGTGCCGGGGACGGCGAAGCTGCCGTAGCGCAGCTGCTGGTTGGCGGTGAGGACCAGATTGTCGGCCCGGGCCGGCGGGGTTGCCAGCAGGGTCAGCGCGATGGGCGCCAACATTCCCAGCCTCAACAAACGATTGCCAACCATGCTGCCGGTATGTCGGCACATCGGGGCAGGAGCAATCCTGCGGTTGCGAATATCCGCAACTGCCTGTGCCAGCCGGGGACTGCGGACCTCGGACAATGCCTTCGCCACATGGGAACCAGGGGTGGGCGAGTTTGCCGGGGACTGAAGACGGAACTGCCGATTCACGCGGAGGCGGGATTTACCGACTGTTCACCGAATTTGGTTAATAGGGGTTTTACCGCGCATCCCGGCATTCCGGCCGGGGCATGGGAGCGCCCGAGAATGACGGACATGAGCCAGATCCCGCCTTCCCCGGAGCAGGGCCACGTGGTCGACATGCGCGCCGGCAAGCGCGCCTCGCTGATGATCCGCTCGGCCAAGTTGATCTGCCAGAGCGGCGAATATCCCTGCATCGTCCGCGACGTGTCCAGCGGCGGCTGCAAGCTGCGGTTTTTCAATGCCATGCCGCCCGAAACCTATGTCCTGCTCGAACTCGCCAATGGTGAGACGTTCGCGATGAAGCGGGTGTGGAACCGGGATCTGGAGGCGGGCTTCCAGTTCACCGCGCCGATCGACGTCGAGGCGTTCATCGAGGAGACCAGCCCCTATCCTCGCCGCCCGGTGCGCCTGCGCATCCGCACCGGAATGCGCGTCTGGGACGATGGCAAGGGCATCGAAGGCGTGCTGCGGGATATCGGCACCGGCGGGGTCGGCCTGGCGCTGGCCAGCGAACTGGCACTGCGGCAGCCGGTGCGGCTGGCGATTCCCGGCATTCCCGATTGCTATGCCCGCGTCGCCTGGCGGCGTGGGGCGAGCCATGGGCTGGTGTTCGAACAACAGCTCAAGATGAACGAACTGGCGCAGTGGGCGCTGGCCCTGCAGCCGTTCCTGCCGGCTACGCAGGTTGCGGCGACGCAGCTGTTCGAGGAATTGCCGCAGCGATATACGGCTTGACGTAAAGAACAGCAGGGCGCCGCCTTGCACCCGCAAGGGCTTCCCTTGCTCGTACCCGCATGCAACGAAGCTGCATGAATGTCTGGATTGCAAAGGCTCAGCCTTTGCCGGGCGGGTGCGGGAGGGCAAAGCCCTCCCGAGACGTCAGCCCAGAACCCAATCCGCGCTGGCGACGAGCGTGACCAGCAGCGACAGTCCGGCAAGGGCAAGCCCCCCCTTCCCCAGCAACCGCCACGCGATGGACAGGCCAGCAACTGCCACCAGCAAGATGGCGACTTGCAGGCCGGCTTCGGCGAGGCCGTATTCGCTGGCGATCAGCGCCAGCGCTTCGCTGCGGGTAGCCGCCTGCCGCGCCTTGCCCTGGAGTTCGACAATGCCGCCGCTGCCGTGGCGCAGGCGAAGTGCCTCGCCCAGTTGTGCGGCACGGACGTCGTTGTCATGGCCGGGGCTGTTGCCCGCCGTGGTCAGCAGGGTTTCGCGCACGTTGAGCGATTGCAGCGCCAGTTGTGCATCGGTGGCGCGCTGGGCAGCGAGGCGGCTTTCATGTGTGGCGGCGGTGCCGGCGAGGTGGACGAGGCCGACGAGGACCGCCATCACCGCGATGCGGAACAGTTCGCGCGGTGCCGGCGGGCCTTCGCTCATGCCGGCGATTTGGCCTGGGCCTCGAGGTTGAGCATGTCGGCGATTTCGAAGGCGAGTTCGATCGACTGCGCCGCATTGAGACGCGGGTCGCAATTGGTGGCATAGCATTCGGCCAGGCCTTCGTCAGTAATATCGACGCCACCGCCGGTGCATTCGGTCACATCCCGCCCGGTCATTTCCAGGTGGATGCCGCCGGCATGGGTGCCGAGCGAACGGTGGACCGCGAAGAATCCCTCGATCTCGGTGCGGATGCGTTCGAACGGACGGGTCTTGAGGCCCGATTCCGCCTTGACGACGTTGCCGTGCATCGGGTCGCAGCTCCACACCACGGAGTGACCCGACGCCTTGACCGCCTCGACCAGCGGAGGCAGCCCGTCCGCCACTTTGTCATGCCCGAAGCGGGCGATCAGCGTGATCCGGCCCGCCTCGTTCTCCGGGTTGAGCTGGTCGAGCATGGCGACCAGCGCATCCGGCTTGAGGCTGGGACCGCACTTGATACCGATGGGATTGACCACCCCGCGCAGGAATTCGACGTGGGCCGAATTGGGGAAACGGGTGCGGTCGCCGATCCACAGCATGTGGGCCGAGCAATCGACCCACTGGCCGGTCAGCGAATCCTGCCGGGTCAATGCCTGCTCATAAGGCAGCAGCAGCGCCTCGTGGCTGGTGTAGAAGCTGGTGCCCTCGAACTGGGGCACGCTGCCGGGGTCGATGCCGCAGGCCTTCATGAAGTCCAGCGCCTCGCTGATGCGGTCGGCCGTCTCGGCGAAGCGTTTCGCCCAGGGGCTTTCGGCGATGTGGTCGAGCGTCCACTTGTGGACCTGGCGCAAGTTGGCATAGCCGCCGGTCGAGAACGCGCGCAGCAGGTTCAACGTCGCGGCCGAGTAGGAATAGCCGGTCAGCATCCGCTCGGGATCGTTGCGCCGGGTCTCGGGCGAGAACTCGATGCCGTTGACGATGTCGCCGAAGTAGCTCGGCAGGGTCTCGCCGCCGATGGTCTCGGTATCCGACGAACGCGGCTTGGCGAACTGGCCGGCCATGCGGCCGACCTTGACCACCGGCTGCTTGCTGGCGAACGTCAGCACCACCGCCATCTGCAGGATGACGCGGAAGGTATCGCGGATGTTGTTCGCGGTCAGCTCGGCGAAGCTCTCCGCGCAGTCCCCACCCTGCAGCAGGAATCCGTTGCCGGCGGCAACACGGGCGAGATCGGCCTTGAGCGCGCGGACTTCCCCGGCGAACACCAGCGGCGGGAAGCTCGCCAGGGTCTGTTCGACCTTGGCCAGCGCCGCAGCGTCTTCATAGCTGGGAATGTGCCTGGCCTCGAAGGCGTTCGCGTTCTTCCAGCTTGCCGGATTCCAGTTGCTCACGTCGATTGCTCCCATTCAGGGGCGGCGACATAGCGACTGGGCCGGACAATTGCAAAGCGGCCACGGCGATGACTGTGATCGGCCGGTGCCTGTCAATCCATCGGGCGCTTAAGCGCGGCGTCCTTGCGGCAGTATCCGGCATCCCACAGGGCATCGAACAGGGCCTGGCCGGCGGCGCGCACGAGCGAGGGCCTGGCCGCGATATTGGCGGCCTGGAGGTAGCGGCGGGCGAGCCTGTCGATCATGCTGACGGGATAGCCGACGGGGGCGTGGAGTGCCTGGCAAGACGAATCCGTTGTGGTCGCTTCGCGGATCCAGGGCGTCACGCCGCTGGCGGCTGCTGGGCAGCGCCCCGCCCTGATTCTACCGCTGCCCCTTGAGCGCCTGCCCAGAACCGGGCGCTTCGGGCAAGACCTCAAGCCGCCAGGCCTTGTCCTTGACCAGGTATTTCGCCGCCAGCGCCTGGACGTCTGCCGGAGTCATCGCGGTGTAATCGCGCAGGATCGAGCCGAGGTAGCCGAACCGCGTCGGGTCGCTGGTGACGCCTTCCAGCTGCCACATGAAGAAGGCGGTGCTGGTGGCGGCGCGGGTGATCTGCTGGCGCATCGGCTCGATAACGCGGGCGAGTTCGTCGGCGCCGATCGGCCGGGCGGCAAGATCGGCGGCGATCTCGTCGGCAGCGGCAAAGAACTTCGGGGCAAGTTCGGGCTGGATCTGGGCCATGACGGTCAGCGTGCCGCCATTGGCGAGATCGTCCGGCCAGTCCGAAGAGACCTGGGGCGCATAGGAGGCGCCGAGCTTCTCGCGGATCGCTTCGAGCAGGCGGTTGGAGATGACCGCCGAAAGCACTTCGAGCCGGCGCGATTCGGGAATGCCGGCACTGCCGCCGCCGGTGGGCCAGGAGACGACGACGGCGGCCGCGCCGGGATCGCCCTGGTGGTGGAGGACGATGGGCTGCGGCGTGGCGGGGAGCGGCGCGACCGAGAGCGGGGCCGGGGTGCCCGGGCGCTGCGAGAGCGCGCCGAAAGTCCTGGTCAGCGCGGCGACGGTCTTGTCCCGGTCGATGTCGCCATAGACCTGCACTTCGACCGGACCGGAGGCGAGGATCGGCGCCCAGGCGGCGCGGAAGCCGGCCGGCGTGACGCGCGCCAGGTCGGCCGCCTGGGGCGGGCGATACCGGGGGTCATCGCCCCGCTGGAGATACTTGAGATCGCGGGCGAGCACACCCTGCGGCGAGGCGGCATAAGCGGCGACCTGCATCCGGGCGGCGGCGATGGCGCGGGTGACCGGCTCGGGATCCCAGCGCGGCATGGCGAGCTTGGCGGCGAACAGGTAGAGCTGGTCGTCGAGGTCTTCGCGCCGGGTTTCGGCGGTGAACGTGAAGGTGCCATCCTCGATGCGGAAGTCGAAGCCCATCTTGCGGCCGGTCGAGATGCGCTCCAGCTCGTCCTGGCCGAGGTTGCCTTCGCCCGAGCTGACCAGCGCGGCATTGCCGAGCGCGATATAGGGCGCATCTTCTGCGCGGAACGCCCGGTAGCCGGTGCCGAAGCGGACCTTGACGGTGGCGCGGCCGGGGTCGTCGCGGGTCGGCCAGAGCAGGACCTTGACGCCGTTGGCGAAGTTGAGCTGCTCGATTTCCAGGATGCCGGGCTTGACCGTCTGGAGGACCTGGCCGGGCGTGCCGATCGGCGGTTGCGTGGCGAAGGAGACCGGCTTGAGCGCGGCGCGCTGGGCGGCGCGGGAGACCGGCTTTTCCAGCAGCGCCGCCTTCAGCCCGGCGGCATCGGCTTCCTTGGCGTCGGGCGTGACGTAAAGCGCGCGGATGCTGGCGCCGCTGAACAGGCGACGGCTGTGCTGGAGCACGGCATCGGGGGTGAACAGCGGAATCGACTGGCGAAAGATGCCGAGCACGACTTCCGGCGAGGCGACCGTCTCGTGGATGTCGAGCGCCTGGACCATGTCGTCGGCCAGCTTGCCGCCGGGCAGCAGGGCGCGCTGCTGCTGAAGCGATTCGAAGGTAACGTTGATCTCGGCGACCTCGCGGGCGATTTCCTCGCGGCTGGGCGGGCTGGTCAGGGCATCGGCGATGGTAGCCCGCACCTCTGCCAGCGCAGCCTTCCAGTTGCCGTCGAGCGGGGTCACGCTGGCGAACGTGCCGTCGAGCGAACGGCTGATGTTTTCCTGGGCAACCTGTGCGGCCAGATAGGCGCCGCCGCTGCGCGCGCGGGCCTCGAGCCGGCGGTTGACGATGGCGAGCGCGACCTGGTCGATCATCAGACCCTGGTTGTAGACGATGGTGTCGGCATGTTCGCGCCATGGGCGGGCCCAGGCCACGGTCAACATGCGGGACTGCTGCGGCTCGACCAGGACGCGGGTTGTCGTCACCGGATTGGCGGGATCGGTCCCCGCCGGTGCGGTGGGTTCGCCAAACGATGGCGGCAGGGTGCGCGGCCCCTGCCCTTGCCAGTCACCGAACCATTTGGTGATGAGGGCGGCGAGCAGGGCCGGGTCGGCATCGCCACTGGCGATGATCACCGCGTTTTCCGGGCGATACCAGCGGGCATGGAAGGCGCGGACGGTTTCCTGGCGGGCGCCCTGGAGCGATTCCACCGAGCCGATGGTCGGATGGTCGCCGAGCGGCTGGCCAGCGTAAAGGGTTTCGCGCAAGGCGTCCTGGATGCGTTCGGTGGCGCCGCCGCGCTCCCGCTTTTCGGCGAGCACGATCGGCACTTCGATGCGGATGTCGCTCTCCGACAGTGTCGGCGCGATCATCATGCCGGAGAGCAGCTTGAGCGATTCATCGACCGCCGCCGGGGTCGCGCCGGGGAGGTCGACCTTGAACACGGTGTGGGTCGGCGTCGTCTCGGCGTTTGTGTCGCTGCCGAAGGTGGCGCCGAGCCGCTGCCAGGTGGGGATCGCCTGGGCCTCGCCGAGATACTTCGACTGGCGGAAAACGAGATGTTCGAGCAGGTGGGCGAAACCTTCCTCCCCCCGCCGCTCATGCAGCGAGCCGACATCCATGGCGATGCGGAGCGAGACCTGGCCCGGCGGCACCCCGTTGCGGCGGATGGCCCAGCGCAGGCCATTGGGAAGTTCGCCGAAGATCCATTCCCTGTCACGCGGCACGTCGCTGCCGCGGTAGAGCCACGGGTTGTCCTGCGGCGGGAGGGCGGGCAGCGCGCTGGCCGCCGCCACGGCCTGCTCGCGTGCGGCGACCGGGCCAGTGAGCAGGAGAAGGGCCGCGATGCCCAGCAGAGTCGGGGCGATGCGGGCGGCGCGCGGGCTGAAGCTCATGCCGCCGCTATATGGGGCCAGGGGATGAAGGGCCAGTGAACATTGACGCGAAGCCGACCCGCCCTTGACCATGCCCGCCCTTGACCATGCCCGCCCTTGACCATGATCGTCGCGAGCCTACATGCGAACGATCCTCAAGCGATCCCTCGCGCGAAAGTCTTTGCCATGTTCATCGAAACCGAAACCACGCCGAATCCGGCCACGCTGAAGTTCCTGCCCGGCCAGCAGGTCATGGCGACCGGCACGCGCGAGTTCACCGACGAGGAGCAGGCCGAAGCCTCGCCACTGGCCGCGGCGCTGTTCAGCCTCGGCGATGTCACGGGCGTGCTGTTCGGGCGCGACTTCATTGCGGTGACGGCAGGCGCCGGGGTGGACTGGTCCGGTCTGAAGCCGCAGGTCGTCGCAGTGCTGCTCGACCATTTCGTCTCGCAGGCGCCGTTGTTTGCCGGTGGCGATGCCGCCGGCATTGCCGTGCCGGCCGAGGATGACGCGGCGGCGATCGGGCACGATCCGGCAGACGAGGACGTGGTGGCGCAGATCCTCGACCTGATCGAGACGCGCATCCGGCCGGCAGTGGCCAACGATGGCGGCGATGTCGCCTATCGTGGTTTCCGCGAAGGCGTGGTCTACCTCTCGATGCAGGGGGCGTGCTCAGGCTGTCCCTCATCGGCGGCGACGCTGAAAAACGGGATCGAAAGCCTGATCCGGCATTATGTGCCGGAAGTTTCCGAAGTGCGTGCCGCCTGAAGGGCAAGAAGGTCTGCCGGGTGACCGGCGATCCGGCTGAGGGTGGAAGCCTCGATCAGCGCTTCGGCTCACCCGTCGCTTCGGGCGGGCGAGCCGCCTCGCTCGCAAGCGCGGCACCGGGAGGCACAGCGGGGCCCCGCCCCTTCGGCGCGCAAGCGGCATCCGCCACGGCACCATCTGGCACGGGAACCGCGCCGCGACGCAAGATCCGCCCAACGAGGAACGCCATCGGGACCGAAAGTCCAATCCAGACCAGCAGGAACACGCGCCCTTCTCCCAACTCATGGGACGACCGACAGCGGCGATGCGCTCGTTCGCGGGCAATTCCGCATGCGGACCGCTCGGCCAAGAACAAAACCACTCCGGATCAACTATGTTCTATTACTTATGTTATCGTCGAGATGATATCAACAAATCGTTTATACCACCGATTTGCACATGTTGGTAGCCGCCTCTACGCAATTCGCATATCTGGAACGTATGGATCTGGCCTCAAGGATCACAGCCACGTATCAGGCCCTGGGCATTTCCCAAGCCGAGGCGGCACGGCGGTGCGGGATGAGCCCCCAGCGCTTCGGCAATTACGCAACCGGCAAGCGCGGTCCCGACCTTAAGACCCTGGTAGCGATCGCCAACGGGCTGAACACCACGCCAGACACGCTGCTTGGCGTCAATGACACGACTGATGCTGAACTGGCCGACATCCTGAGCAGATTGCTGGAGCTTGAAGGTCTTGCCCCCCTTCGCGCTCGCACCATTGCCGAAGCCGCATCCGCAACCCATCGATTGCTGAAAGCTCTTCCACCGGCGGGCGATAGCGCCGACCGGTTGAGGATTGCCACTCAAGCCGTATGGACAACTCAACAGTCGCAATCGCTTCGCAAATGATCGGGGCCATTCCGGACTCTCCTGCTCCCTTCCCAAGCTTCGTGATGCAGGCAACCACCACCGTGGCCACGCCTTCTCGCGCTGGGGCGCCACGACCGATGCGCGCCACCAAACGCTTTGGTAAAGCGCAGAAATGGTCCAGAACGCCAGTCTATCCGGGTTGGATGTTTTTTTATGTTGTTGCAACATAAACATTTCGTTTATATCCGGCCTTGACCAGGCGATCCTTCTGGTCGGTCGAAACAGCCTGGCGCGGTATCCGGTATCCGGTATCCGGGCGTTCGCGGCACACGGTTCCGCCGCTTGGCGGCGCTGCACGGTGCCGTCGGATCTCCGCCGGCTACCGCGCCTTTTTCATGATCTTGACCGACCTTCGGGCGACACATCCCCCGTTCCGCCCGAGCTTGCCCCTGTACCTGCGGCGGCATAGGAGGCGGGAATGACACGCATATCCCGGAACCGCACACTGGCGATCGACAGCGCGACCGAGGCCTGCTCCGTGGCGCTGTTCGAGAATGACGAGATCGTCGCCGGCGACCTCCGGATACTCGGCCGCGGACACGCCGAGGCGCTGGTGCCGATGATCGCCGAATTGCCGGACCGGGGCCGGGCCGATCGCATCCTGGTTGGCCTTGGGCCGGGCAGCTTTACCGGGCTGCGGATCGGGCTGGCTGCGGCGCGCGCGCTGGGGCTGGCCTGGAACTGCCCGGTGCTGGGCTTTCCGACCCTTGCACTCGTCGCGCTCACCGGGCGCGGGCTCGCCGGGTCCGGTAGCGAAGCAGGACAGGCGCTCGTGGCGACGACCGCCGGCCATGGGGAATGGTTCTGTCAGTCATTCGACGCGGCCGGATTGCCGGCATCGACGCTTGCCACGCTCGCGCCGGACGTCGCGAGCCGGCGTACCGGTGAACTCGTCCTGGGAAGCCAGGCAGAAGCGCTCGTCGCGCAGCGTGGCCACGGCACTGCCATTTCCTGCTGGCCGGACACCCGCTTCGCCCTGCAGCTGCCGCTTACCCTGCTGCACGCCGATCTCGCGCCAATCTACGGCCGCGCCCCCGATGCCAGGTTGCCGGGAGAAAGCCGGGCATGATCGCACATGATGACGTCGACCGAATCATGGCGGTAATGCTCGCGGCGTTCGATCCGTACTACGGCGAGGCCTGGACGAGAGCGCAGGTCGAGAATGCCCTGCTGCTCGGATCCTGCCGCTATCTTCTGATCGACCATGACGGACGGGTGCCGACGGAAGGACAGCCTGCCGCCGGCTTCGCCTTGCTGCGGGCAGTGCTCGACGAGGAGGAACTGCTGCTGTTTGCGATCCGGCCGGAATTTCGACGGCGCGGGCTGGGCAAGCAGCTTCTCGACTTCGTTCTCGCAAGTGCAAAATCTGCCGGCACCCGGTGCATGCTGCTGGAAATGCGGCGCGGAAATGATGCGGGCCGGCTTTACGAGGCGGCAGGATTTCTCCCCATAGGAGTGCGCCCGAATTATTATCGGCACGCCGACGGCAAACGCGCCGATGCTATAACTTTCGCCCGAGAGATAGACTAAGGCGGAGCATAGATTGGGGTGCGAATGGCGGAAAATGCCGATTGTGCGCACATTGCCCAATCGAGGACTTGAACTGTTCAAAATTCGGGTCCATGAGGCGACGGCTGTCGGTTCAGGCGTCTAACTGCGCGGGAAGCGACTCGGCACATCTGCCCGGAACGCGAACCGCCAGCCGCTGTCCAAGTCGCCAATCCACGCTGGCGAGTGCTTTTGCGGGTGAGAGAGAGAGAAAAGGACGGCGAATAGTTAACGCCTTACGCAAGAACATGGTCGCAAGAGACAACAAGAAGGATCGAGTTTATGGAAAATGCCCAGACAGACCTGAACGAGACGCTGATCACGCTGACGTCGGACATCGTGGCCGCACACGTGAGCAACAACAGCGTTGGCGTCGACGACCTGGCTTCGCTGATCAGCAACGTCTATGGCGCGCTTTCCGGGCTGGGCAAGGCACCGGCAGTCGTCGAGGAAGTGCCGCTGAAGCCTGCGGTTTCCATTCGCTCCTCGGTCAAGACCGATCACCTTGTCTGTCTTGACTGTGGCATGGAGCTGAAAATGCTCAAGCGCCACCTGATGACCCACCACAGCCTGACGCCGGATCAGTACAGGACCCGCTGGAGCCTTACGAACGATTATCCGCTGGTCGCCCCGGCCTATGCCGAGAAGCGCCGCGATCTCGCCAAGAAGATCGGCCTCGGCCGCAAGCCGGGCGCCCGCCGCGGGCGGAAGGCCAAGGCGCCTGCCTGAGCCGACCGGACGGCGCCGGCGGTGGTCCGGCGCTTTGGGTTTGAACAATTCGCGCCCGGGCTTATGATGCCCGGGCCGTTTTCGTTGCCCCCCCAAGATTCAACCGTGAAAGCCAGCCTCCGTGCAACAGCCCATCGACATCGAGGCGCTCTGTGCCGAGCGTGGATTGCGGATCACCGAACAGCGACGGGTGATCGCCCGCGTCCTGTCCGAAAGCATCGACCATCCCGACGTCGACCGACTGCATGAGCGGGCCGCCGCGATCGATCCGGGCATCTCGATCGCCACCGTCTATCGCACCGTGCGCCTGTTCGAGGAAGCCGGCATCCTCGATCGGCACGACTTCGGCGACGGGCGCGCGCGTTATGAAGCGGCGCCCGAAGCACACCACGACCACATGATCGACGTCGAGACCGGCAAGGTGATCGAGTTCGTCGACCCCGAGCTGGAGGCGCTGCAGCGCCAGATCGCCGAACGGCTCGGCTATCGCCTGGTGGACCACCGGCTGGAGCTGTTCGGCGTGCGACTGGACAGGGACAAGCCGGTTGCGGAACGGGGCGAAGAACGCAAGTCCTGACACGATGACGGCAGGCGACGCGGTCGCGCGGATCAGGCTCTGCCTGCGGTTGCTCGGCGCACTCGCGTGGTTGCTCGCCTGCATTGGCCCGAGCGCCCTGGCAAAAGTGCGAACCGTCCCTCACAATCCTTGGCCGCGCCGATTTCTGCGCGGCGTGGCCCACATTTTCGGCATAGCGGTGGCCATTCGTGGCCAACGAGCGCCGGGGCGGCTGCTGCTGCTGGCCAACCACGTCAGCTGGATCGACATCCTTGCCCTGTCCGCAGCGAGCGGATGCGCATTCGTCGGCCACGATGGCCTCGCCCGCGTCCCCTTCCTGCGCTGGCTGTGCCGGCAGAACGACACGGTGTTCGTGCCGAGGCATGACAAGGCCGGCATTGCCGCGCAAGTCGAGCAGTTGCGCCGCGCCCTCATGGAGATGGGCGCGGTCACGCTGTTCCCCGAAGGAACGACCGGCAATGGGGACACACTCCTCCCGTTCAAATCGTCGCTGCTGGGAGCACTGGAACCGTTGCCGGAGGGAATCACCGTCCAGCCGGTCTGGCTTGACTATGGCCCCGATGCGGCGGCAACCGCATGGGTGGGCGATGAGCCGGGCATGGACAATTTCCGGCGGGTGCTTGGCCGGGCCAGACCGGCGGCGGTGGCCGTGCACTTCCTGCCGGCGCTGGATGGCGCCGCACTCGCCAGCCGCAAGACCATTGCCTCGGCCGCCCGCCAGTCGATCGCCGAGGCGATGTCGCCAGCCGAGCCGCTCACCGGACCATGACTGTTCGGACTTGCGAAGCGGCACCATTTCCCTGAGCTAGCCCCACGGCAGCAACAAGGGTGTTGCGCATACGACACAATCGTCAGTCAAAAACGGCGCGCACTGGGGTTTCCTGCCGCCCCGCCCGCTTGACACTCGCAAAATTTCACTCAATCAAGCGCTCGTTCAGTCGGTCGCGAGTGTATGCGACGATGGAGGGGATTTTGATCATGAACGTACGGACCAGCCTCTGGCTGAGCGCAGCCACGCTTTCGATTGCCGCCAGCGGAATCGCGCATGCGCAGACCAGCGCCGCCCCCGCCGCCGCGCAGGATGCCGCCAGCGACGATTCGGCCTCCTTCGGCGATATCGTCGTCACCGCCCGCCGCCGTGGCGAGCAGTTGAGCAAGGTGCCGCTCGCCGTCTCGGCGTTCTCCGGTGACGTTCTCGCCGCGAAGGGCATCAACAACACCGAAGACCTCACCCGGATCACCCCCGGCCTCGCCATTTCCTCGGCGGGCTCGAAGGGCGTTCCCTTCGTCGTCATTCGCGGCCAGTCCCGCGCGGTGACCGGCAACGGCGCGCCCGGCGTGATCGTCTACATCAACGACGTGCCGATGCCGAACGCCGGCGCGCTGATCCAGAACTACGACATGGAAAACATCCAGGTCCTCAAGGGTCCGCAGGGCACGCTGTTCGGCCGCAACGCGATCGGCGGCGCGATCCTCACCGTGACCAAGGCGCCGGACTACAAGCTCGGTGGCTACGTCAGCGGCACCCTCGCCCAGTACAACACCTACCAGGGCGAGGCGGCGCTCAACATTCCGATCGTCAAAGACCACATCGCCCTGCGCCTCGCCGCGCAGCTCGGCCAGTCCGGCATGGGCACCAAGACTTATCTCTATTCGCCGTTCACGGTGTCCTTCCCGGGTGGCGTACCGACCTACACGCCCGGCGACCTGACCCCGAGCCAGCATGGCCTCGACGAATACCAGACGCGTTCCTACCGCGCCTCGCTGCTCGTCGAACCGACCGACTGGTTGAAGAACGTCACCGTCGGCGACTATTCGAAGATCCGCGGCCTGCCCGCCGTCTTCGCCTTCGCCAGCACGGATCAGGCGCTCTATGACAAGTCCGCCGCCGCCATCAAGGGGGCGCTGACTCCGGCGGCAGGCAGTGGCTTTGCCAACCTCTATGCCGACTCGATCATTGCGGCACTGGCCCAGTGCGGAGCCAACGGTCCGGGGCCGGCGGCCAGCGGCCCGATCAATTGCAACATCTTTTCCGCCCGCGCGGCGACGGCCAATTCGCTCAAGGAGCGCGTCAGCTTCACGCAGCTCGATCCGTACCTGACCCGCACGATCATCAAGGGCGTGACCAACACGACGACGATCACCATCGCCGAAAACCTTCAGGTGAAGAACATCTTCGCCTACCGCGAGACCGACAACTTCCAGAACGCGTCGATCGTCGGCGTGGCCCTGCCGATCCTGCCGACCGCGCTCAGCCGCAAGCTGAAGCAGACCAGCGAGGAACTCCAGATTGCCGGGACGCTGCTCAATGGCGACCTGAAGTATACCGTCGGCGGCTTCTACCTGAACGAATCGCCCAACGGCGCGGGCGGATCGGAGTCGAACGAGGTCAATGCCTTTTTCGGCCTGCAGCACACCTTCATCTCGTCCTACGTTCATAACAAGAGCAAGGCGCTCTACGGTCAGTTCGACTATTCGCTGGACAAGTTCCTGCCCGGCGTGACGATCACCGGCGGTCTGCGCCAGACCTGGGACAGCCAGTCGGTCTGCACCTCGTCCCAATCGCCGCTCAGCCCGTTTGCCAGCCCCCTCGCGCCGATGATCGCGATCAAGACCGCCGATGACCTCGCCGCTGTCGTCGGCACGGAAGCGCAGTGCCAGGCCAACGCCGGCGTTCCCGGACTTGCCACGAACACGAACCTGCCCGAAGCCAAGTTCAAGAAGCTGACCTACACGATCGGCGCGAACTGGCGGATCGACGACGATGCGATGGTCTATGTGACCCACCGTCGCGGCTATCGCGCCGGCGGTTACAACACGCCCGCCTACGATACCTACCTGGCTTCGGTCCAGACGTTCGCCCCCGAAACCCTGACCGACTTCGAAATCGGCGCGAAGCTGAAGTTCCGCTCGGGCGACATGCGCGGCTCGCTGAACGTGGCCCTGTTCACCGGCAAGGACGATGGCTACCAGCTGCCGGTCTCGACCTCGAACCTCGGCAACGTCTGCGTTCCCCAGGCGATCGGAACGCCGGGCCATCCCACGTCCGACTGCACGACCCTTGGCGGCGTCGCGGGATCGGTGGTGCGCGTCGATGCCGCGACCACCCTGGTGAACGCCGGCAAGCTGACGATCCGTGGCTTCGAAGTCGATGCGACGTTCAGCCCGATCCCGCTGCTCGAGTTCAACGCCAACGCTGCCTATGTCGACGTCAGGACCGACCAGCTCTCGTTTGCCGGCAACCAGAATTTCGCGAACTTTGCCGCAGCGACGGTCACGGCCGCAGGTGAGCCGCGCGTCAAGGTGCCGGCCTCGGTGGAACCCCAGGGCCAGCCCCGGTGGACCGCGAATGCCGGCGTGACGGTGAACTACCCGGACAAGGTGCTGGGCGGCAACCTGAGCGGCAACTTCGACTTCCACTACAACGCCAGCTATCGGGTCGTCGAAATCGACGTGCCTGCCAGCAAGCAGGCCGATATCCGTCTGAATCTCGAAGATGTCGGCGGCACCGGCCTGAACCTGCAGGCGTGGGTGAAGAACGTGTTCAACCGCACCAACTTCAGTGGCGCGGCCGCCACCTCGCGCGCGCTCGGCACGCTGTCCTACCAGCTGGCTGACCAACGCACGCTGGGCATGACCGCGCGCTACAGCTTCTGATCGAACTGGCAAACCTTCAGGCCGGTCAGCGCCGGTCGGATGCAGGCACCTCGGGCACATTGCCCCTGGTGCCTGTATCGTTTCAGGGGCCTCGACGAATGCGGCGGACGGAACCACCCGCGCGCATGCCCCGGCAGACGGGCTGGACGACAAGCATGGAGATGCTCGCCCGGATGATCGATGCAGGTCGGGCGCTAAATCGGGGCCTGCTGAACGCGGTCTTCATCGCCCGGCATGACAAGGCCGGAGTGGCCGCACGCGTCGAGCAATTGCGCCGGGCATTGGCGGAGATGGACGCAGTGGCCCCGTTCCCGAAGACACGACCGGTGACGGAGCCGGTACTGGACAATTTCATGCGGCCAGTCGGCCCAGACTGATGCAGGATCGCAACACCATCCGCTCATACCGGCCAAGACGGCGGCTGACGGCGTTGCACAGCTAACACACGTGTTGACACCGGCGTCGCGATGGATAGTTCGCGGGCGCCGATCAGCAGGATCGAACCAGCAGCATGAGGTCTATTTTATGAGGAATACAGTGCGCAACAGTCTCTGGCTGAGCGCCGCTACATTGTCGCTTGTCACGGGCAATGCGACATTCGCCCAATCCACCGAAACGCCGGCCGCTGCGGACCAGGCGACCAGCGGTGAATCCGATACGACGTTCGGCGACATCGTCGTTACCGCCCGTCGCCGCGGCGAGCAGTTGAGCAAGGTGCCTCTCTCCATCTCGGCCTTCTCGGGCGAAGTGCTGGCTGCCAAAGGCATCACCAACACCGAAGACCTTAGCCGGATCACGCCCGGCCTGGCCATCTCGACGGCCGGCTCGAAGGGCGTGCCGTTCGTCGTCATTCGCGGCCAGTCCCGCTCGGTGACCGGTAACGGCCCGTCCGGCGTCGTCGTCTACATGAACGACGTGCCGCTGCCGACCGCAGGCTCGCTGATCCAGAGCTACGACATGGAGAACATCCAGGTCCTCAAGGGTCCGCAGGGCACGCTGTTCGGCCGCAACGCGATCGGCGGCGCGATCCTGACCGTGACCAAGGCCCCGGATTACCGGCTCGGTGGCTATGTCAGCGGCACCATCGCGCAATACAACACCTATCAGGTCGAAGCGGCGATCAACCTGCCCATCGTCAAGGACCACGTCGCCCTGCGCCTTGCAGCGCAGCTCGGCGAACAGGGGATGGGCACCAAGACCTATCTCTATTCGCCCTATACCGTCAGTTTTCCGGGTGGCGTCCCGACGTATACGCCGGGCGACCTCAAGCCCAGCCAGCACGGCCTGGATGAATGGGGCACCAGGTCGTTCCGCGCCTCTCTGCTGATCGAGCCGACCGACTGGATCAAGAACGTCACGGTGGGCGACTACTCGAAAATCCGCGGCATGCCGGGCGCGTTCCCCACAAGCACCACGCCGTTCGGGATCTACGACAAGGATGCCGCGACGATCATCGCGGCGCTCGCGCCGGGAGCGACATCGGGCCCGGCTTACGACTTTGCCCAGTTCTATGCCGGCACAATCATCCCGGCGCTGGCCCAGTGCGGGACCAATGGCCCCGGACCGGCGGCGAGCGGCCCGATCAACTGCAACATTTTCTCTGCCAGGCAGGCCGCAGTCAACGCAGTCGGCGACCGTGTCAGCTATACCCAGCTCGACCCGTATCTGGCGCGCACGATCATCAAGGGCATCACCAACACCACGACGGTCGTGCCCACCGAGAACATGCAGCTGAAGAACATCTTCGCCTATCGCACGACCGACAACTTCCAGAACGGGTCGATCGTCGGCCTGGCCCTGCCAATTCTGCCGACGGCGTTGACCAGGGAAATCAAGCAGGTCAGCGACGAACTCCAGCTGTCCGGCACCACGCTCGATCGCACCTTGAAGTACACGTTCGGCGGATTTTACCTCAACGAGTCGCCCAACGGCCCCGGCGGGACTGAATCGACCGAAGTGAACGCGTTCTTCGGCCTTCAACACACGCTTTCGGCGTCTTACGTGCACAACAAGAGCAAGGCTCTCTACGGCCAGCTCGACTACTCGCTCGAAAAGTTCCTGCCGGGTGTGACGATCACGGCCGGCCTGCGGCATACATGGGACAGCCAGTCGGTCTGCACCACCAACCAGTTCCCCGGCGGTCCGTTCACCAGCCCGCTCGCGAATATGATCGCCATCAATACGCCTGCGGATATTGCCGGTGTCCTTGGCACCGAGGCACAATGCGTGTCCGGCGTCGGATTGCCGGCGCCGGCCAGCGCCGTCCTGCTGCCGGAAGCCAAGTTCAAGAAGCTGACCTACACCGTCGGCATCAATTGGCAGATCAACGACGACGCGCTGGTTTACTTCACCCACCGGCGGGGCTATCGCGCCGGCGGCTACAACACGCCCGATTACGATCCCTATCTCGCTTCGGTTCAGACCTTCCAGCCGGAAACGCTCACCGATTTCGAGCTTGGCTCGAAGTTGAAGTTCCAGTCGGGCGAAATGCGCGGGTCGCTCAACGTTGCCGCGTTCATCGGCAAGGACAAGGGCTCGCAGATTCCGATTTCGACATCCAACCTGGGCCCCGTCTGCGTCGTCCAGGCCCTGGGAACGGCTGGCCACACCGCTTCCGACTGTGCTGTGAGCGGACAAAACGGTTCGATTGTGACCGTCGCGGCGCCAACCACGCTGGTCAATGCCGGAGACCTCACGATCAGCGGCTTCGAAATCGATGGAACGTTCAGCCCGATTCCGTTGCTGACGTTTACCGGCAGCGCCGCGTACGTCCATGTGAAGGTCGATAGCCTCTCGTTCGCCAACAACGTGAACTTTGCGAACTTTGCCGCCGCGACCAACGGCCGCGTGACTGTGCCGGCTACCGTCAGGCCCCAGGGCCAGCCGAAGTGGACGGCGAACGCCGGCGTGACCGTCAACTATCCGCACAAGGTTCTTGGCGGCAATCTGAGCTCGAACTTCGATTTCCACTACAGCGGCGAATATCAGGTGGTTGAAGTCATCGTGCCTTCCACCAAGCAGGCTGACATTCGCGTCAACCTCGATGATATCGGCGGCACTGGCCTGAATTTTTCGGCCTGGATCAAGAACGTGTTCGATCGGTCCAACCCGTCAGGGGCGTCCGCTACGTCGTTCACGCTCGGCACGCTGTCCCAGTCCCTGGCTGAGCCGCGCACCCTGGGCGCGACCATGCGCTATAACTTCTGATTGACTTGAAACGTCGACCGACCGGCTGATGCCGGTCGGATACAGGCACCTCGGACACGTCAACGTGTCCCGGGTGCCTGTTTCGTTTTTGGCGGCAAGCAAGTGGCGCAACGTCCTGCGCTCCCCTATGCCGCATCTGGCCAGGACTTCACGACAGGCGGCCATTCACAGGCTGCGGACCGGTCCACGCGGTAAGGGATGCAGACAGAGCAAGGAGTTGGCGAATGCCGATCCACTACCGAAAAGACGACCACATCGTCCTGATCACGATCGACCGCCCGGAAAAGCGCAATGCGCTCGACATCGAGCACGCCACCGCCCTGTTCCGCCACTGGAAGGCGTTTAGGGACGATCCCGATGCCTGGGTGGCGATCGTCACCGGCGTCGATGACGCCTTCTGCGCCGGGGGTGACCTCGCCGATGTTGCCGCCATCGCCCGTGAGGAGGCGGAATTCGGCCATTCCGAAACCCTGGCCCGGATGAGCAACCACGGCGAGGGATACTTCACACTCAAGGGGCTGGAGATGTACAAGCCGATCATCGCCGCGGTGAACGGCATCTGCGTCGGCGGCGGCATGGAATTGCTGATGGGCACTGACATCCGCGTCGCCAGCGACAATGCCAGGTTCGCGGTCATGGAGCCGCGCCGGGGGGTCATGGCGGCGGGCGGCACCACCGCGCGGATGCCCCGGCAGATGGGCTGGGCGGCCAGCATGGAGATGCTGCTGCTGGCCCGGATGGTCGATGCGGGGCGGGCGCTGAATCTCGGCCTGCTCAACGCCGTCGTCCCGCCGGACGAACTGCTTGCGACCGCACGGCAGTGGGCGGCGGAAATCTGCCAGAACGCGCCGCTGGCGGTGCAGGCGACGAAACGGAGCGCCAGCCTCGGCCTGGCGGCGGGATCTCTGGCCGAAGCCTTCCGGATCGAGGACGAATGCGCCCGCGACCTGATGCGCACCGACGACGCCCGCGAGGGCGCCCAGGCGTTCCTGGAAAAGCGCCCGCCCGAGTGGAAGGGCCGCTAGAGCATGATGACATTGGATTGACCAATGCCATCATGCTCCAGTTTCTGTTTTCGTGCGATTTATTGACAAAAACCGGTTCCCACTTTTTGTCATCGCACTCTAAAGGCGCGAAACAGGTTAGATGAGATCGGTCGCCCTGGCGATTGCCGCAATTCCCCGCTGGCCACCCGCCCTGTCGAGCTGCACGACGACATCGATCACCGAAGTCGCGTATTCGAGAGTCTCGGCACGCGTAAGCCCGATGCCGCTCTGCATCGCCATCAGGGCGATCTGGTCAAGCGCACCGCGCGGCGTGTTGGCATGAACGGTGGTGAAGGAGCCCGGGTGCCCGGTATTGATGGCGCGCAGGAAGCTCACCGTCTCGATGCCGCGAAGCTCGCCGAGCACGATCCGGTCCGGCCGCAGGCGCAGCGCCGCCTGAAGCAGATCGTCCGCCGTGACCTTCGCCTCGCCGAGTTCGCCTTTGACCGCGACCAGGCCCACGCCATTCGCACCGGGCAGGGAGAGTTCCGGCGTATCCTCGACCAGGACGACCCTTTCGTGCCCGGGAATTTCCCGCATCAAGGCGTCGAGAAAGGTGGTCTTGCCGGTGGAGGTTCCGCCCGACACCAGGATGGTCTGCCGCCGGCGAACCGCTTCCCGCAGGAACGGCACCGGCTCGGCCTGCATGTCGGGCATGGCCATGGCCTGGGCCGGCTGGAGCGGGCCACGGTCATAGGCATCGAGCGGCAGCTTCATGTGCCGATGGCGACGAATGGCGAGCGACCAGTGTCGCCGCGTCGCCGGCGGGCCGCACAGTTGCACCCGCGCCCCGTCGGGCAGGACAGCCGCCAGCAGCGGGTGCTCGCGGTTGATCCCCTGGCTGCTCGAACGCGCGATCTGGGCAGCGAGCCGGGCGAGCAGCGTGTCATCGACCTCCGGCAGACGGATTGGCCGCATCGCCTCCTCCGTTGCATCCTCGATCCACACCTCGCCAGGCCGGTTGACCAGGATTTCGGTCACCGTTTCGCATTCGAGCCAGGGGCGAAACGGCTCCAGGTAGGCCTGCAGGTAGACGCTGCCACGCGGCATTTCGATAGTCCGGCCACCGGCATCGCCAAACCCGCCTCGGTCGGCCAGCCCCATCCCGGTCACGAGCCGACTTTGGAGAAGTCGAGGTCGCGCGCGGTGAACACCCGGATCGGCTGGCCCTGCCTCACCCGCACGGTCGGCCCGATCTGGGCCGTCTGCCCGACGGCGGCGGCAGCGGCGGACTGGCTGCCGCCGGTGATGACCACGCTCGCGTTGCCACCGATGGCGCCGAGGCCGCCGATGACCGACAACAGCATCGCCGAGCCGAAGCGTTCGAAGAAGTGCGTGTTGACCTTGCCGGCCAGACCGGCCTCCCCGGCGAAGCCGACCGCCGGGGAACCGATGTTGACCGCCACGCCATCGGGGCGGATCAGCCGGGTCCAGATGACGTATGCCCGCTTCTGGCCGCCCTGCAGGCCGCTGCGATACTGGCCGATCAGCCGGGAGGAGCGCGGCGCGAGGACATGCCGGCCATCGAACGACCGGACGTCGGCCGATACGACCGCACGAACATAGCCGGGCACGTCGGTATCGATCGCAGTCTCGAGAATGGCCGGAATCAGGGTTCCCTGCGTCACCGTGGTCGCGGGATCGAACGACGCCGACGCCACTGCCGCGCCCCCGCCTACCCCGCCGATGCGGCCGGCAAAGTCTTCATTGCCGTTGCCGGTGGTCCCGACCGTGCCAGTCACGCCCGGCACCGGGGCCTGTACCGGGTTGGCTGCAGGCATGGTGCCCGCGTCGAAGACGATGGTCGGAGACGCCGCCGGATTGCCGGCGAGAGCAGGCGCAACCGTCGTCTGGCCCGGCGGCAGCGGCTGCAACGGTCGGACAAGCCCGGGAGCCGGCAGCGGGGTTATCGCTGCCGGTGGAATGGCCGGCGTCCGCTGCGCCAGCGGCTCCACCGAAGCCGCGCGCGGGTCCGAACGCGCGGTTCGCGCCCGGTCCATCGACCACAGTGTCGCCAGACCGAGAACCCCGGCGAGCGCCATGCCGGCAAACATGCCGAGACTTTCCCGTCCCGGCGAACGCTGAGTGACGACCGGCAGGACGCTGCGGGTCGCCAGGTCGATCACCTGGCCGCCGCGTTCCAGCCTCGGGTCGGCTTCGTCGTCGCCGGCTGCTCCCGGCAGGTTGCGGTTCAAGCGCACGCGTCAGTTCTCCGTTGCAACGTTGCGCAGCGGCGCGGCATGGCCGGCCGGCAAGGTTCCCGGTGCCGCCTGAGCCGATGCCGGGACCGGCGCCGGGGCGGATGGCGCCTGCGCCGCCTTGCGCGCCATGGCGCCGCGCTCCAGCAGTGCCAGTTTCCTGCCCGAACGCAGGATGAGCACTTCGGGCACCCCGTCGACCACGATGACATCGTCGCGGACGGCAAAATTCACCGGACCTTCCACGCCTGCCTCGTTCCTGACCTGGATGGCGGGAATCGGCGTCCGCGGCAGCCAGGCGATGAAGGTCGCCTGACCGTCGTCATAGACCCGGGACGGCAGCAGGCCCTTTTCGCCCTTGGCCGTCCAGGCGAAGTTGAGCGAGGCGGGATCGGTTGCCGCCTCCCTGACGGAACCGGCAACCGCATTGGCTTCCACCTCGGTCAAGGCCGGTTGTCCGGTCGCCTCGTTCGGCCTCGCGCCCCCTGCCCGCTTGTAGGCGGGGTCCAGCAACCGCATGACGTAGACCGGCCGCTCGCCCGTTCCGGCAACCAGATCGAACAGATACATGTGCCGGTCGGTCACGACCGTCATGTTGGTCCGCGCCCGGGCCAGCAGCGGTTTCACGAACAGGACGTTTGCCCGCTTGTTGGGCGTCACCTGCCATGCCGTGGCATCGCCGATGGCGACATTCTCGATGCTCTCGTCCTCGCCGAAGGTGATGGCCGCCTGCACCCCCTGGCGCCCGGTGATGCGAACCACGCTATCGGCGCTGAAGATCGCGCTCGCGATGCGGCCATCGCCGGCAAAAGCCCGGATGGGAGCGGCGAGCACGAGGCAGGCGAAGATCGCCAGCGCCATGCGCGAAGACTTCGGTGCGGTCATCGGACGATCCGCCGTGCCGATTGTGGCCGACTGGCCGCGAAACGGCTGCCGATGCCCTGGGCGCGGCGATTGAGGGGCGTGCGGGGCAGTGCGAATTCTCCTGCGAAAGGCTGGGCGGCCGCCCGCCCCAGGCCGCGCGCGGCGGCACCGGCGGTCCCTGGCGCCGGGTCCGCCGGCACGGGCCGGTCGAGCGCGGCCGCCCAGGCAAGCCCCGGATGCCGGGCGAGTTGCGCGACCGGAGCGGGCGGCGGCAGGCCAGGCGCCACCTCAGCCTCCGCCAGGTCCCGCGACGGTTCTGCTCCCTGCCCCAGCCCGAACACCGACCATGCCGAGACCATCGTGGTCGCGATCCGGCCGACCATCGCCATCAACGCGATATGGACCGCCGCCATCAGGAACAGGCCGAGCGCCGCCCGACCGTCGATCGGTCCCTCGCTCATGCGCATCTCGGACAGGACGGGAACGATCATCTCGACGATCATGTTGCCCCCGACCACGACGAACAGCGGCATGACGGCGGTCAGCACGATGCCTCGCAGCCAGCCGGCCGTGAGCCCCCGCGTCCCGGGGAACAGGCCGAGCACGACGAACACCGGACCCACCGCCACCAGCACGCCCAGCCCGATGCGGGCGGTGATCAGGATGCCGACCGTGCCCAGCAGCAGCAGCATGGCGCTCAGCCACACGATGTTGGCCGGGGTGAAACTGCCCGCGGCAACGGCCGGGCCAGCGCCTTGCGCACCCTGGGCGGCGTTGGTCGCGGTATCCGCGATGACGGCGAGGATCAGGTCGATGCGGTCGGCAAAGATCGCGGTGGCGGAGCCGGCGGTCCCGCTCATGGCGCTGGCAAGCTCGTCCGGCGCGCCGGTCGCCAGCCGCCACATGACGCTCTGGTAGGCGACCCAGCTGGTGGCAAAGGTCAGCACCAGGCCGATCGTGGTCATCCGGGGAACCAGGGCAGCGAGGCGGAGCGACGTCCGCCCGGCCAGCAGGCTCAGCGCGAAGAACGCGATATAGAGCGTCAGGAGGATGGTCAGCGCCGGCCCGAGCAGCCCGTGGGCGCCGAACAGCCGGGCGAAGGCGGCCGTCGTGTTTTCGCTGGCGACGCAATCGACCGCGCGCAGGGCGCTGGCGATGCCATTGGCCGCGCCGGCGGTCAGCGCCTGGCACGCCATCATTCCGCCGCCTCGGTCCACAGCGCGGGTTCGCCGGATGGCTGGCCCCATGGCTGACCGGGCCATGGCGCGCCGGTCAGTTCACCGTACCACGCCGCCGGGGCATCGCCCAGTTCGCCGCGCAGCAGGTCGAGCTTGCGGACGGTGCTCTCCCGCCCCGAGAGCAAGGTCAGCACTTCCGGCATGCCGGACAGGTCGAGCCGGACGACCACCGAGGCATCGGGTTGGCGGACGAGGAAGCAGCGGCTGTGCGCCGGCAGCGTGCGGATCACCTCGAGCTCGTGCAGCGAGAGGCCGAACCCGGTGCAATAATCCTCGGCCCGCGCCCGGGGGTTGGGCATGAAGATCATCGTCGCGATCTGTTCGACCAGGGCGGTGGCGATGCGGCTGTCCAGGGCATCGCGGGCCGATTGCGTGACAAAGCCCACAAGCGCGTTGCGCTTGCGCAGGGTCTTCAGCCAGTCCCGGATTCGGGCTGCGAACACGTCGTCGTCGAGCGCCTTCCAGCCCTCGTCGATCAGGATCATCGCGGGATCGCCGTCCAGCCGCTCCTCGATGCGGTGGAACAGATACATCATGGCCGGCGTGCGGAGCCGGGGCGATTCCAGCAAGGCCGTCATGTCGAAACCGAGCGTCCGGCCGGACAGGTCGAGGCTGTCCTGGCGTCCGCGAGGGCCGGGAGCCAGGTCGTCGAACAGCCAGCCATGCTCGCCCCCGGCGACCCATGGCTCCAGCCGGCTGCAGAGGTCTCCCGGCCGCGGCCGGCGGGTTCCGCCCAGCAATTCGCGGAAATGGGTGAGCCGGCGCAGCTCGGGCGCATTGGCATAGGCTTCATCGACCGACGTCGCGATCGTCGCCAGTTCCTCGGGGCTTTTGGCTTCGAGCAATACGGCGAGCCAATCCCGCAGGAAGGCGCGATTGACCGGGCTGTCGGGCAGTGCCAGCGGATTGAACCCGGTCGGCTGGCCCGGCGAAATGCGGCTGTAGCGCCCGTCGATGGCGCGGATGAAGGCTTCGGCGCCGCGATCCTTGTCGAACAGGATCGTGCGGGGAGCGAATTTCTGGGCCTGGGCGGCAAGGAAGTTGAGCACCACCGTCTTGCCCGAACCGGAAGGTCCGATGATGGTGAAGTTGCCCAGGTCACCGTGATGAAAGTTGAAGAAGAATGGCGTCGCGCTGGTGGTCTGCAGCAGGCTGACGGCATCGCCCCAGTGATTGTCGGCCGCCTGGCCAAGGGCAAACCCATGAAACGAACCGAAGCTCGCCATGTTTGCGCTGGAGATGAGCGCGCGGCGGACGATGAACGCCTCGTTGCCGGGAAACTGGGCCCAGAAGCCGGGTTCGAGATTGACGTCCTCGCGAACCGCGACGGCGCCGGCATCCGCCAGCGCAGCCGCACATGCGGAGGTGGCCGCGTCGAGCCCGGCAAGATCCGGCGCCCTGACCAGGACCGACAGATGATGATCGCCGAAGCTCACGGAACCGACGCCGAGCGCGTCGCGGGCCGCCTGCATTTCCCGGCGCTCGGACACCGCCACCTCGTCCGCAGACCGCAACCGGCGAATGGCCAGGTCGATCCGCTCGCGCGCGACCTGGCGGTCGGCCGGGCTGAACGTTTCGCAGAGCACGAGTTCGCAGGGCAGCCGCAGCAAGCCATCGGTCAGGCCGGGCGCCGTGGAGTCGGGATAGTCTTTCAGGCTCACCAGCGCGCCGAAACCCGCCCCGGCAGCGCCGCGCATTTCCAGCGCGTCGAGCCCGAAGTGGATCCGCTTGTAGGGGATCATGTGGCCGAGATCGGTGGCAGCATCCGGCTGCCGCACCGGACGCATCTCGCCATTGTAGAGCGCCGACAGCAGTTCGAGCACTTCCGAGCACGGCCCGGTGCTGCCCTCGTAGCGGCCGAGCAGCCGGGCACCATACGCCCCCAGCGAAGCGACAAGCGCGCCGGCGGCCGCGCGCAGCGCCCGAAGATCGGCGGGTTGGGCGCCAATGTCGTCGCGGTTCCGCTTGCCGAGAAAGCGAGTGGCACGATCGACCCAGCCGGCCTTGCCCCGCGCCGGGCGGCGCAGGAGGGTGACGAACTGATCGTTGACGAACAGCGCGCCTCCGGCCAGCCGATCACGCCACAGCCGGTCGATATGCCGCGCCACGGGATCGTCGAACTGGCCCTCCAGCTCGACATCCACCTGGCGGCGGATGACATGATGATAGAGCACGAACCTGGCATCGAGCGTGCTGCGCAACAGGACCTCGCGCGCAGCGGCATGGGCATTCAGTTCATCGCTGTCCGCCGTCTCGAACCCGAGGCCGGGCACGAGCAACGAGATCATCAGGGAACCGTCGCGCAGCAGCACGACATGATCGTCGACGAACCGGGAATAAGGCAGACGTTCGCCGGCGAGGGCTTCCTTGCGGCGCCACCGCATGCCTCCCGCAAGCCTTCCGTTCACGGCCATGTCAGTGCGAGGCCTTCATGGCGCGTAGCTGTTGCAACCCCACTTTTTCCAGTTCCGGACCCTGGGGCACCGGCTCACCTTCGTCAGCCACAGATCGAACACGCGCGGTTCGCGCAGGCAGGCCAAATAGCCGATCGCATGGATCACCAGCGCGGCGGGCAGGGCCAGGAAGCTCCTGGAGATCAGGAAGACTTCCGTGGTGATCGCGGCATTCACCACGAAGAAGCTGTATGTCACGCCGGCGAACATCTGTGGCCGGGTCAGTGCCCTGTGCACGGGATGATGGATCAGGCTCATGATGGCCAGACTTGCGCCTGCAGCAGCCCGGATGCCAGAGCCGATCGGGCGGGAACGACGGAAGTCTGTGCAAAATCCGTCTGCAGCGGCACGCCCAGCCGAAACGCAATGACGAAGGCGCGAGGCATTCGCATGAACTTCACTCCGCATCCGCGCAGATCGCGCCAGGGTGGACACCGCACAGTCACCGGTTTCGCGAATCGCGGGTGTGCCCCTCCCTGTTCGACTCGGCGCGAGCGGGCATTATAGGTCGCCAGAGCCTTTTCGACATCTCCGTTGCGCCTGTCCAGCATCGTATGACGATCGCGCATGTTGCCGTCGGGGCCCGCACAAGGGTCGCCGGCTGTGGCAAGAGGGAGCAACGGCCGGCTCGCGACCTTACGCAGAGCCGCCCGATGATGTACCCATTCGGCAATCGTGCCGGCGACCGTGAACTGATGATGCAGCGCGGAGGGATTGCTCAGTTCTGGAAGCCACAGGTTGCGTTGTCGATCTCCGATTTGACCCTTCTACCGATGTTGGCCGGCGACGAGGTTATGCCTCGGCCGCTGCACCGAAGCGTTTGTGTGGGCAGCATCAGAGATGCATGCCGCCGCTCACCCGGATGCGCTCGCCCGTGATCCACCGGGCGGCGTCCGATGCGACGAAAGCCACGACATCGGCGATATCGGACGGCTGCCCCAGGCGACCCAAGGCGGCCGCCGCAGCGAAATAGGAGACAAACGTTTCATCCTGCATATATTTGCCGATGAAGTCGGTTTCGGTCGCGCCGGGCGCGATTGCGTTGACCGTGATGCCACGCGGGCCCAGCCCTGCAGCCATCGACAGGGTCATGGAGTCTACCGCCGCCTTGGTCGCAGCATAGGCGACTGCGGTCGGATAGGCGTTATGGCCGACCATCGACGACAAATTGATCAGCCGCCCGCCGTCATTCAAACGGGCCACGCCATACTGCGAGGTGAAAAACAGGCCTTTTACGTTGGTCGCGAAAAGGCGGTCGCAGTCCGCTTCGGACAGCGTTTCCACGCTCCCTTCAGCATTGATGCCGGCATTGTTGACGAGAATATCGAACTTGCTCGTGCCGAATTCGGCCAGCTTTCCGTCAAAGGCATCGAACATCGCGGCGATCGAGCCGACGTCGGTCAGGTCCGCCTGCAGGACAAAGGCCCTGCCACCCGAGGCCTCGATGCTGGAGACGACCTCGTCGGCGCGGCTTGCCTGGGTCCCGAAATGGACGGCGACGGTCGCGCCCTCGCTGGCAAGTTTGACCGCGATCGCCTTGCCGATCCCCCGCGAGGCTCCGGTGACCAACGCGATCTTGCCCTGCAACGACTTGGTCATTTATTTCCTCCAGCTGCCCAGGCCCGGACGTCATGGCTCTCGTACCGCCCCGGCAAGTGCGGGAACGCAACCTGCCCGTACCCACCACGTCCCGGTGAACCTCGTTCGCCTTGTGTGTCGGTCGTTCCACGCGGCCGGACTCCAACCAAGCTTCGAGGAAAATCAGGGGGACGCGTCAAAGTCAGGCCGCCTGCTGGCCGCCATCGGCGACATAGATCTGGCCGGTCACATAGCTTGCCAGATCCGATGTGAGAAACAGGATGAGGCCGGCGATCTCCTCGGGCGTGCCGAACCTGCCGAGCGGGATCGATGCGAGCACCGACCGGTGCATGCCCTCGTTGCGGGTTACGCCGTCAGTCAGATCGGTCCTGGTCCAACCCGGCGCCACGGCGTTGACACGTACGCCTCGATCGGCCCATTCGACGGCCAATGTGCGCACCATGGCATCGAGGGCGCCCTTCGATGCCGAATAGGGCATTGTGCGTGGCATTCCGACCGAGGATGCGTGGGACGACACCAGGACAATGCTGCCCCGGCGCGCCCGAAGCATGACCGCGGCAGCAGCTTGCACGCTGAAAAACAGTCCGCGGGCGTTTACCGCCATGATGCGATCCCACATCTCTACGGTCACATCCTCGGCGCGCTTCCAGTATGGATTGATCCCGGCGTTGGCGACGAGGATGTCGATCCCGCCGTGCACGCGCGCGATCTCGTTCACAGTCGGCGCGATCTGCGCGACGTCTTCGACATCCAGCGCGCAAGGGAGCGCTTCGCCGCCGCGGGAACGGATCGCGGCGCATACCTCCTCCGAGGCCGCCTGCGTTCGGCCGGTGGCGATGACGGTGGCGCCGGCATCGGCCAGCGCAAAGGCCGCCGCTCGCCCGATGCCGCGTGTGCCGCCGATGACCAGCGCAACCTTGTGAGCGAGATTCGGCGAGAATTCAGACATCCGGTTCTCCCTTGCCGGCCAACATTTTGCGCGATGCTGCCACCCTCGGTTCGATTTCGTCAATCGGCAGGTCGATGCCTGGCCGCTCACGCACACTCCGGATGCTGGACGCACCGCATGACTATCATGCGGATCACTTTCGGCAACGAGTTGAAGCGCCGGAAGGGGTTGGGATTCAGAACGGCGTCGATTGCTCGTCCAGGCAGTTTGCGCAGCCATCGGGTCGACGTCGAGACTGCCCTGACAACATTGAATTTACAGATGCCCTTGCCATCGCCGTAGGAATGTCCGTCATCGTGGATTTTGCCTTGCCGGAGCACTGGCACATTGACCCCGCACGTGGATCGCCAGCATTGCTTCGTGTCGCCACCGTCGCCAGGATGGAGCGAAACGAGGAGAGAGAGCTTGCAGATCACGAGCGAATTGGCACACGCCAGTGACGAGCGCCTCATCGATTGCATCAACCATGCCGATCCGCTCATCCTGCGCGGGCTGGTCTACCAGGTCACCGGCGACGAGGAACTCGCCGCAATGCCGATCGAAACGGTGGCTTTCGGCTATTCCAGCATGGACAAGCTGGTTCACCAAGCCGACGTGGCGCGGGTCCGTGCGAAGGCGCTGGCATGGCTGCAAGGCTTGCGTGACAGCAATGGCGGCGAGGCGGAACTCGGGCCGATGGAGCGCCTGCCGCGCAGCATGGAGATGATCTACGGCCGGCCGATCCCCGCGCGTGAGCTTCCGATGTGGATCGAGGAGACCGGGCTCAATCCGCTGGCGCGTGGCCTGGAATGGAAGGGCCAGCCCACCCCCGAGCAGAAGGAAGCGTTCCTTGTCGTCGTGGTCGGCGCCGGAATTTCGGGCATCAGCGCGGCGGTGCAGCTGAAGGCGGCCGGCGTGCCGTTCGTCCTGATCGAGAAAAACTCCGGGGTCGGCGGCACCTGGTTCGAAAACCGCTACCCGGGCATCCGCGTGGACTCGCCGAGCCGGGGCTACCTGCACCTGTTCAGCCTCGAGTATCCGCAGCCCTACAGCTTCTGCCCGGGCGAGGAGAACGTGCGCTACATGGAATGGGTGGTCGAGAAGCACGGCTTGCGCGAGCATATCGTCTTCGACACAGAAGTTGATGCGATGACCTGGGACGAGGACCGCCAGACCTGGGACATCCGGGCCAATGGGCCGGATGGTCGGCGGTCATGGCGTGGCAATGCGGTGATCAGCTGCGTCGGCTTTCTCTCGCGTCCCCAGCACGTGCAGATCGAGGGTCTGGAAAGCTTCGCCGGCGTTGCGTGTCACACCGCACAATGGCCCAGGGATCTCGATATCGCCAACAAGCGGGTAGGCATCGTCGGAAGCGGCGCTTCGGGCTATCAGACCACCCCGGTGATCGCCAAGGCTGCCGCCCACACCACCCTGTTCCAGCGGACGCCCTCGTGGTGCTACGCCACGCCGTCCTATGTCAGCCCCCTGCCGGAGCAGTCCGTGTGGATTGACATCAACGTCCCGTTCTACGTCAACTTCGCGCGCTTCAGTAACGGGAGCATGTACAGCCCGGACAATTCGATGAAAATGATGCGGATCGATCCGGATTTCGAGCATCCACTCGCGCGCAGCGCCCATAACAAGGCGATGCGCGATGCCTGCGTGGCATTCATCGAAGAGAAGCTCGGCAGCCGGCCCGACCTTGTTGCCAAGATGACTCCCGTCGCGCCGCCGATGACCTCCCGGCCGATCCGGGTCGATCCCGAAGACAACGTGTACACGGCGTTGCTCAAGGACAACGTCCGCCTGGTGACCGATCCGATCGAGCGGGTAACGCCGCGCGGCGTGATCGCCGGCGGGGTCGAGCATCCGCTCGACGTCCTCGTCCTGGCCACAGGATTCAAGGCGAACGATTTTCTCTGGCCGATGGAGATCCGCGGGCGTGACGGAGCCACCCCGGAGGAGCTGTGGGCGAAGGACGGCCCGCGCGCCTACATCGGCGCAATGCTGCCGGGTTTTCCCAACCTGTTCATGGCATACGGGCCGAACACCAACAACTTCGGCGGCCTGCAGATCATCGCCCTGCTCGAGTTGGAAATCCGCTTCGCGCTGCAATGTATCGCCGGGCTGATCGAGGGTGGCAAACGCAGCGTCGAAGTGACCGAAGATGCCTACTGGCGATACAATGAAGAGCTCGACCGCGAAGAATCCCTGATGATCTACCGCGATCCGCGCGTTTCCAATTACTACACCAATGAATATGGCCGTTCCTGCGTCAATGGGCCAATCGACATCCGCCGGATGTGGCACTGGCTGCGCGACCCGGCGGGCCCTCCGCAGCGGGAAACCGATGCCGGCCTGAAGCCATGGTTCGGCGGAGACCTGATGGTCGCCTGACACGGCGGGCGCAGCCATGAAGAAGGCGATGGGTGCACATCCCGATGCCACTGCCAGTGACGAAACCCGCGCATCCGGCTGACCCGCTGACCCGCTGACGTCGGATGTCGCTTGCGAACGGTGGGCCGAAGAGGTTCTACCCGTGTCGAGCGGTCGCGTGGCAGCTGTCGATGGCGCGCTTGAATAACGGGTCCTCGACGTTGCGCTGGTCGACGGGAAACGCAGCTGCGTCAGGACCACGAGGCGTACAGCCTGGTCGTCACATGTGCCAGGGCCAGGTGGGTTTGCTCTGACAGCACCCATGCTCGGCTACCAGTCGACCGGCCGCCGAGGGATGTGCCGTTTATCGAGATCCTGATCTCATTTTCCGGTCCCGGGCATGTTCGCGATGACCGGCACGACAAGAAGAGCCACCAGCGCGATCATGGCGCCGGGCACCGCGCTCCATCCTGTCCTCGCAAGCATCAACTGCGCAAGGTAGGGCGCGATGCCGCCGAACAGGGCCGTGGCCGACGTTGCGCCCAAAGCGAGACCGCTGAGACGCCCCTCGCCGGGGAATTGTTCGGCCGTGGCTACGGCGCCCACGGCGCTCACCCCTCCGGCCAGGGCGGCGAGAACGACGGCGCAGGCAAGGATCAGGCCCGGCGACCCTTCCGCCATGACGCCGAACATCATGAGCGGCAGCAAGGCACTGAGCAACGCCAGGGTCAACAGCACGGGTCTGCGGCCGATCCGATCAGAAAGCGCGCCGACAAGCGGGGTGACGGCGACGACCGCGATCGCCGCTATCATGGCGAGTTGCAGGGCCTGTGCCTCGCTCATGTGGCTGGTCGAAACGAGGAACACGGGCACATAGGTGATGCCGACATAGTACGTAATCGAGCCGAGTGCGGAAATCGCGAAGCCCCGCAGGATGCCCGCGCGATGGTGCCGCAAGGCATGCTGCAGCGGCTGGCGTGGAACCGAGCCACACCGGCGCTGGCGTTCGAACTCGGGAGATTCCTCGATGCGAAGGCGGGCGAAAAGCACGCTCCCGGCGAGGAGGGCGCCGAACAGGAAGGGCAATCGCCAGCCCCAGCTCATGAGCGCGGTTTCGCTCAGCAAGCCGACCGTCAGCGCGGAGATTGCGGCGGCCAGCAGGGCGCCGATCTCGCTGGCGGCAGCAGCAAGTGATGTGATCAGGCCGCGCCGTTGCGGCTCGGCGCCCTCTAGCAGATAGGCGACCACCCCGGTATATTCCCCCCCAACCGAGAACCCCATCAGGCAGCGGATCAACAGTAACAGGGTACCAGCCGTCGTACCGACCTGGGTGTGGCTCGGCAGCAGGGCCGTGACCAGCATGGCGACGGTCATCAACCCCATCGCACCGAGCATGGCGGGACGTCTGCCATGGCGATCGCCCAAATGGCCGAATGCGAGCGCCCCGAGCGGTCGCATCAGGTAGGCAACGGCGAAACCACCCAGGGTCGCCAGCAGACTTGTGGCGCCGTTGCCGAAGAACACCCGTGAGAGGAGCGTGGCGAGATAGAGGTACAGGGTGAAATCGTACCACTCGACCACGGTCGAAATGCCGGCGATGGCCAGCGACATCCGGGAAATTTGCCCCGATTCATCGCGTTGTTCTGGTGTCTTGAGGCCCACATGAGCGGAACAAACGGCCGGGCGTCCGGTTCGCGCAATTTCTGCAAATTTCCAGGGGCGATGGAATGCTGGCTGCGTCTGCCGATTTCAGGGTACTTTGTCCCTACGCCGCCCCTTGCTTCAAGCGCGGGCGGAACCAGCGGCGTGGGCGCGTCGCCTAGATACCGCAGGCTATTGATGCTGACGGATTCGGCTTGGGTGTCGGGGCTCGGTCATAGCATCGACGAAATCATCATACGGTGGCTTCGATTCAGCTACGGACTGTCGGCAATCACACAGCACGTCGGTAGCCGGCACCAAACGGCGGCTCTATGGTAGAACAAGCGGCGAGAAATATTCGTTATGTTTGTGCTGCACTGGGCACCACATCCACTGCATAGAGAATTCTCTCAGGCCTTGAGCCGCCAGCCGGTGCGGAAGATCGCGACCATGGCGACGAGGCACAGGGCGGTGAAGGCGAGAGTGGCGGCGAGGCTGACGCCTACGCCGAGATCGTTTGTTTCGTAGAAAGCCCAGCGAAAGCCGCTCATCAGGTAGACCACCGGGTTGAACAGGGCGATGGTGTTCCATGGCGGCGGCAGCATGGCGACCGAGTAGAACGCGCCGCCGAGAAAGCCGAGCGGCGACAGCACCAGCATCGGCACGACTTGCAGCTGTTCGAAGCTGTTGGCGACCAGCCCGATGATGAAGCCGAACAGGCTGAACGAAAGGGCGATGAGCAGCAGGAAGCCGGCCATGACCAGCGGGTGGGCGATATGGTAGGGGACGAACAGCCGGGCGACCAGCAGGGTGATGGTGCCGACGATGATCGCCTTGGTCACCGCCGCGCCGACATAGCCGATCAGCAGTTCGAAGCCGTCGAGCGGGGCGGTCAGCACCTCGCCGATGGTTTTCGAGAACTTCGGCAGGTAGATCGCGAACGAGGCATTGGCGACGCTGTCGGTCATGACGCTGAGGAGGGTCAGGCCGGGAACGATGAAGGCGCCGTAGGGCACGCCGTCGATCGGCTGCATCCGCGAGCCGATGGCGGCGCCGAAGACGACGAAGTAGAGCCCGGTGGTGAGCACCGGGGTCGCCAGGCTCTGGCCGATGGTGCGCAGCCAGCGGGCCATCTCGAAGCGGTAGATGGCGGCAATGCCGTGGCGGTTCATCGGCCTTCTCCGACCAGTGCGACGAAAATGTCCTCAAGCGAGCTGCGGCGGGTGTCGACCGAGCGGACATCGCTGCCGGCGGCGTCGAGCTGGCGGATCAGCGTGGCGAGGCTGGTGTCGCCTTCACCGCCGCCGGTGACATGGGTGACGGTCAGGCCATCGGCCGAGAGTTCGGCGCCGAGTGTGGCGAGGCCGGGCGGCAGGGCCGCCAGCGGGGCCGCGAGGGTGAGGGTGGTGGTGGACTTGCCGAGGCGGCGCATCAGCGTCGCCTTTTCCTCCACCAGCTTCAGTTCGCCATGGTCGATGACGCCGATGCGGTCGGCCATTTCCTCGGCCTCCTCGATGTAGTGGGTGGTCAGGATGATGGTCGTGCCGGCGTCGCGCAGCTTGCGCACCAGCGCCCACATGTCGCGCCGCAGGGCGACATCGACGCCGGCGGTCGGCTCGTCGAGGAACAGGATCACCGGATCGTGCGCCAGGGCCTTGGCGATCAGCACGCGGCGCTTCATGCCGCCGGACAGTTCGTCGAGCCGGGCGCGGCGTTTGTCCCACAGCGACAGGGCGCGCAGGATCTCCTCGATCCGGGCGGGATCGCGCGGCTTGCCGAACAGGCCCCGGCTGAAGGCGACGACATCCTCGACCCGTTCGAACATGTCCACCGCCAGTTCCTGCGGGACGAGGCCGATCTTGGCACGGGCCTGGCGATAGTCGGCCTGGATGTCGTGGCCATCGGCGATGGCGGTGCCGGCGCTCAGCCGGACGCTGCCGCAGATCATCGAGATCAGCGTCGTCTTGCCGGCGCCGTTGGGGCCGAGCAGGGCGAAGATCTCGCCACGCCGGATATCGAGATCGGTCGGCCGCAGGGCCTCGACCCCGGAGGCGTAGCGCTTGGCCACGCCGCGAATGGACAGGACGATGTCGGGAGCGGGAGGAAGATTCACCCCGGCAGCATAACGGGAGGGCGCCCCGCCCGGCAAGGGGCGGTCATTCGAGGCAGGCCAGCAGATCGGCGAGTTCGGCGCTGCCGAACGCGGTATACTGGTCGGCAACGGCATAGGGCAGCAGCAGGCGACGGCCCGAGACGACGCTGCCGCAGCTGTAGACGACATTGGGGACGTAGCCGTCGCGCTCTTCCGGGCGCGGGGTCATCAGCGGCTTGCGCGTGCGGGCGAGGACGCGGGCGGGGTCGTCGCGATCGAGCAGCAGGGCGCCGATCGAATAGGAACGCAGCGCGCCGACGCCGTGAGTCAGCACCAGCCAGCCTTCGTCGATCTCGATGGGGGAGCCGCAATTGCCCATCTGCACCAGCTCCCAGTCGAACCGGGGGCTGGCGATGCGCTGGCCTTCGTCCCAGCGATAGAGTTCGTCCGAGCGCAGCAGCCAGATGCTCTCGTTGTCGGCGCGGCCGAGCATCATGTAGCGGCCGCCGACCCGGCGGGGGAACAGGGCCATGCCCTTGTTGAGCGCGAACAGCCCGGCGAGCGGGGCGAGCTCGAACCGCGCGCGGCCCTGGGAGCGCAGCATTTCCGAGCGCGCGGCGAGGCCGCTGTAGGCGGTGTAGGTGCCGTGCAGCGCCCGGCTGCCGTCTTCCTCGGTCAGCCAGGTCAGGCGCAGGTCCTCGATGCCCTGGCGCTGGCTGGGAGTGACCGGGAACAGCACGGCATCGGCCGGGTGGCTGATGTCCGGCCAGGCGAAGCGCACCCGCTCGCCATCCACTGCTTCGACCCGGGGCTGGATGCATTTCGAGGAACCGAGGTCGATCTCGACCTCGCCGCCTGGCGTCCACACCGCGCCGCGGAAGGCGACAGAGGAAACATGGCCTTCGCCGATGCCGCGCAACGAGAGCAGCAGGCGAATGGCGCCCGGCGGCAGGCCGGACTGGTCGGCGGAGGTGACGCAGGACGGATTGAACAGGGCCGCCGACTGGAAGGCATATTCCTGGGTGAAGAACGCGGCGACGAGGCGCGCGCGATCGCCGGCGAGGGACGGCAGGGCGAGTTCCTCGCGCAGTTGCTCGAAGCGGTCGTCGAGATATCGCTCGACCTCCTGGTGGCGATCGGCAAGAAGGCCGACGATCGCGGCATAGCCCCGCCTCAGGCGCTCGTCATCTAGCCCGAGGATGCGCTCGACGATGCGCTGCTCGCGCCTCGGTGACCGTTCGAACGGGGGCGGGTCATCCGGGGTGAAGGGCCGAAGCACGGTCTGGGCCGGGTCGGGCCGGAGGGTGAGCGAAAGCCGCCGGAAAATGTCATCAACCGCCATTGCCGCTCCGCACCCGTTCCGATGCCATAACGGGCGGGACGGGCAATGCGATCCTCAGCCGTGGCGATTTCCCGCGCGACCTGTCCCAACGGGCGGATGCCGCCAGGAACTGCGCAGCCGACGACCGGTTTGGTTCCATGCCGGCCCGACCGGATCGTGGCCGGCAACTGCGCCTGCTCAGCCCCGGGACCGGCGCGGCGCTGGTTGCGTCATTCATCCAGGAGAGGGCATGACCGATACGCTGATCGCCGCTGACGACACGTTCCTGCACGACGTGCTGGCCGGACTGAGCGCGCGCCGCAAGACGATCCCGGCGCGGTACTTCTACGACCTTGAAGGCTCCCGATTGTTCGAGGCGATTACCGCCTTGCCCGAATACTACCCGACCCGCACCGAGATCGGCCTGCTGGCGGCGCATGGCGGCGATCTGGCCAGGTTGGCGGGGCGGGGCAGGCCGGTGGTCGAATTCGGCGCCGGATCGGCGACGAAGACCCCGATCCTGCTCGATGCGACCGAGGCGCCTTTGTTCATCGCGATTGACATTTCGGCGGAATTCCTTGAGCAGTCGGTCGCGGCGCTGGCCGAGGACCGGCCGGCCTTGCGCGTCATCGGCGTGCCGGGCGATTTCACCCGGCCACTGGCGCTGCCGCCGCTGCCCGGGCCGCCGACCGGCTTCTTCTCCGGTTCGACGATCGGCAATTTCGACCATGCCGGCGCGGTCGATCTCCTGCGGTCCTTCCGCGCGACGCTGGGTGAGGGTTCGCGCCTGGTGATCGGCATCGACACCCGCAAGAACCCACGCCTGCTCGAAGCCGCCTATGATGATGCGGCCGGGGTGACGGCGCGCTTCAACCTCAACCTGCTCAGCCGGATCAACCGTGAACTCGATGCGACCATACCGGTGGGTGCCTTCGAGCATCGGGCCGAATGGCACGATGCCCTCGGGCGGATCGAGATGCACCTCGTCGCATCGCGGGACGTGTCGTTCACCGTCGCCGGGCGCGGCTTTTCGCTGCGTCGGGGCGAAACGATCCACACCGAGAACAGCTACAAGTACCGGCCGGAGGAAACGCGGTTGCTGGCGCGCGCTTCCGGCTGGGAGCCGCTGGCGATGTGGACCGACCCGCAGCAGATGTTCGGCCTGCACGTGTGGACGGCGGCCAGCCTGCAGCCCGCGCCATGAGCACGAGTGCGGCGCATCCGCAGGCCACTGTCGCCCGGGCAAAGGCTGACCGCTATTCGCATGTCCGTCAGGCAACGCTGTCGCTGGTCGCCCCGCTCTCGCCCGAGGATTGCCAAGTCCAGTCCATGCCGGACGTCAGCCCGGCGAAATGGCATCTTGCCCATACCACCTGGTTTTTCGAGACATTCGTCCTGCAGCCGCACCTGCTCGGTTACGCAGCATTCGACGCCGCCTTCGCGGTGCTGTTCAATTCGTATTACCTGGGCGTCGGCGCGCGGCACCCGCGCAGCGAGCGGGGCCTGTTGACCCGCCCCGGGCTGGACGAGGTCCTCGCCTATCGCCGGCATGTCGACGAGGCGATGGCGAGCCTGTTCGATCGCGGCAGCGGACCGTGGGTCGCCCTGGTGGAATTGGGTTGCCAGCATGAGCAGCAGCACCAGGAATTGATGCTGATGGACATCCTGCATGTCCTCTCCTGCAACCCGCTGCAACCCGCCTATGGCCAGGTAACCCGCCGGGACGGAGCCGCAAGGATGCAATGGCGTTCCTTGCCGGGCGGACTTTACGAGATCGGCCACGCGGGATCTGGTTTCAGATTCGACAACGAGGAGCCGCGACATCGCGTCTGGCTCGAGGCTTTCACCATTGCCGACCGGCTGGTGACGGCGGGGGAGTTTCTCGCCTTCATGGACGACGGGGGATATCGCAGGCCCGAGCTGTGGCTTTCGGACGGATGGGACCAGGCGAGCCGGGAAGGCTGGCAGGCACCGCTTTACTGGAGCGAGCAGGGCGGCGGCTGGAGCCGGTTCACGCTGGCCGGGCGGCAGGCTGTCGACCCGGGCGAGGCGGTCGATCATGTCAGCTATTACGAAGCCGATGCCTTTGCGCGCTGGGCCGGCGCGCGCCTGCCGACTGAAGCAGAATGGGAGGTGGCGATGACGCACGGCGGGTTTGCCGACGCCTGCGACGTGGCCTGGCAATGGACCGCGTCCGCCTATCTCGCCTATCCCGGCTATGCCGCGCCCGCAGGCGCGGTGGGCGAATACAACGGCAAGTTCATGGTCAACCAGATGGTCCTGCGCGGTGGTTCGCTGGCGACGCCGGAAGGCCACGCCAGACCGACTTATCGCAATTTCTTTCCCGCCGCAGCGAGATGGGCGTTTTCCGGCATCCGCCTCGCGGCGAACCCCGGATCACCCGTCGGACTCGCCGAGGGCAAAACCGACACAGGCGCGACACTGCAACACCAGAGGATCGACGATCGGCAGGGCTGACCGGGCCTGGACGACGACCAGCGGAAGTTCGGTGCAGGCGAGGATGACCGCTTCGCAACCCTGGGCGGCATGTTCCGTGGTCAGGCGTTCGAAGTAGTCGGCAAAGGCGGGGTCCTGGGCGCCATCGGCCAGCCGGGTCAGGATGGCGCCGATCCTCTCGCGCTCCGGTTCCGGCGGGGTCGCCACCTCGATCCCGGCCCGGCGCAGCGGATCGGCGTAGTAGCCGTCTTCCATGGTGAAGCGGGTGCCGAGCAGCAGGACGCGGCCGATCGACAGCCGGCACAGTTCGGCGCGGACGAGGGCGATGGCATGGAACAGCGGCGGCGCGGCCGGCAGGTCCGCGGCGATCTCGTCGTAGACCTTGTGCAGGGTGTTGTTCGCGATCATCCAGCAATCGGGCCGGAAGGACAGCAAGGTCTCGATCTCTCCGCGCAGCAGGGCCGGAATGATGCTCCAGTCGGCCGAGTACGCGGTGCGGATGGCGTGGTAGTCGATGCTGTAAAGCGCGATGCGGGCGGAATGGCGAGGCCCGAGCCGGCTTTCGACCTCGCGGTTGAGCAGGCGATAGGGCAGGATGGTCGAAGGCCAGCTCATGCCGCCGAGGACGCCGATCAGTTTCATGGCCTCACCCCTATGATGCCAGTGGCCAACCGGCCAGTGCCCTTGCGGCCCTCGGCAGAGACTGCGGCCCGCAAGGCCTGGCGGGTAGCGGGAACCGCAAAACCAACGTTTTTTATCGGTTTTACGCCATTTTTTCGGAGGCCATTGTGAGAGTGGCCCCCAAAGTGGCCCCCATTTGGTGTGGATAAGGGCGAACAAGGGTGAATTATTTCACCATCGCCGCACCAGCAAATCAGTCCAGCAGCCGGGCCATCGCTCGCAGGTATTGCGCCGCCGCCTTGGTCTTCGCCGAATAGCCGCCATGCTTTCGTGCGTTGCGATTGCCGGCTGGCGCGCCGGTGTTAGTTCCGCCGTGCATCCTGCATCGCCGTTTGCCTTTCACCGCCGGGGATTGGCACTCCGTTCCCGCACGCGTCCGGGCTTGGCAGCGTGGCGCTTGGGCCAGTCGTTCCGGTTGCATGGGATTGTTTGACGAATTCTCCATTTTTCTCGCTCCCCCCGTGGTGGTGGAATTGGTCGGCAATCACTGCCTGCCCACCCTCATTCACATGCACATGCCGCACTGTCTGTTCGCGAGGTTGGTGGAGCCTTGCCAGCGCCTCCAGACTGGCCCGACAGTTCCCCTGCGCCTTGAAAGCCAGACGCGCATAGCGTTCAGCGGCCTGCGGATAGTCGCCGAAATTGAGCGTGGCCCGGCGGGTCAACTCGGTAAACAGCGCGTCAAGGGAAAGCGCCTGTGCGGTCAGCAAATCGCCGGCCAATGTCATATGCCCTTTGCCGCCAAGTTCCGCCTTCGCTTTTATGACTTTGGCGAAGTCATCAAAATTCGGCTCGCCAGGCAGCTTGCCAACCATCTTTTGCGTGATTCCGTTTGCGACGATGCCATGCCGCAAGAACGGCTCAACCATGATGCGCGCCATCGTAGCGGATTCATCTTCGCCCTTGGCAGCGTCGACCGTGATAGCCTTTGCCGCGCCGCTTGCGCCCTTCTTCTTGGTCGTCATGCCGCCATGCTCCTATGTTCATGGGCCAGCATCGCCGAATAGGTCAACGCTGCCAGCTGGGGGGTAAAATCGGGCTGCCACCAGCCGAACAACCGGGCTCGCTCCACACTACCCATGGTAGTAGCTACATGTGTGTCGGAATCCCGAACGCAGGAAATTGGCGGAAAACTGCCATTGCTGGCGCTTTGCGTTTCGGAATTCAATACCGCGCCGGGTAGTGGATCAGGCCGAAAATGGCCTAGCGTGTCGCAATCCAATACCGGCAATCTGTTGCTATCGCGGGCCTTGCGATATGCTTTCAGGGTCCGTTGCCCCCGCTCCATGCGCTTGCGCGCCGGTGTTGCCGGATCGGGTTCCAGTTCGAGAAACTCCCAAGAGGGGGCCTTGCGACCGGGGCCGGCCAGCCAAGTCAGCCGCCAGCAACGCGCGCGCGAATTGTCGGACGCCTTCACCCTGAAATGGGCATCTTGTGCCATCTGGATGAAGCCTAGCGCCATGAGATCATCAAAGGCACGGCTGGCTGCTGTTAAGTCGGCAACGCCCATTCGGTGCGCGCCATCGCGGACGCTCAGGTAAAGGCTACCGTTGTTCTCGCCGTTGTAGATCATCACCAGTTCCACCAACAGCGAGCGGGCATTTGGGGATAGGCTGCGATAGGCGTTGCTGTTCAATATGCGATAATCCAACCGGACAAAGCGGCTGGTGGGGTTCCGTCCAGTGGCATCGGGCCGGTTGCGGTTGCGGGACCGTGCCATCGGATCATGCCCGCCCGCCAAGCAACGCGCGAAGCGATGCCGCCGGGATCAGAGTGCGCTTGCCAATCTTGCGCACCTCCAGCCGCCCTTCGCCGATCAACTGATACAGACGAGTTCGGCCAAGCGAGGAAACGCGACAGGCTTCGCTGACAGAATAGGCGAGCGGCTCGATAACCATGCTTTTGGTGTTCATTGGAAATGCTCCGTCCGGTTGTGAACGGGGCTAACCTGCGCCGGTTGCAGGCATCTTGTCGGCCAACAACTGCCGAAATCTGCCAGTTACTTGGGAGGCTCCAGGTTTTTGGCAGCCTTCAATTTCAAGGCGTTGAGTTCCATGATGAAGCGTTTGCCATATGCGCGAAGCTGACTGAACTCCGGGGCATCTTTGGCCGTGTCGGTAAACCATCCCTGCAAGTGCCGGGCTATGTCGGACTGGTTTGGCTGCCCCCCATCGCTTCGAAGTAGCCCGTCAGTTCCAAAGTGGGCCAGAGCGGCCAGGTGGACCAATGCGCCGTCCCAGTCCCATTTACGGGGCGCGCCGCCTTGGTCCTTGGGAGCCGCCAACTGCAAAAGGTCTGCTTCCGGTTCAGCGTCGGGGTGATTGAGAAAGCGCGGCCAGACCTCGATCTCCCATGCGGAAAACCATTCCTCCATGTAATCATCGTCAAATGGTGAAAGATTGTCTGTGACGTCGGCATATGTGAATCGACATGATCCATAGTCCCATTCGTACGCGGGACAGTCTTTCAGCCCCAGCACCGTCAGTTGGATTTGCGCCTCAGTTGAACTGCCCCAGCCGGAACCACGGTTGGAAGCCTGAATGGATTTGGCCAATCTCTGCCAATGGCGAGTGTGGATTTGATCCCCCTCCGCTTCAGTCTGAAAGTGTCCGAAATCTTGATATTTCTGCCAACGGCAGTCGCCTCGCGCGGTCAACGCACCTTGGCAAAGCAGGGTCAGGATGGCTTCCTGAGGTCGTCGAACGCCCTCCATCGCCAGTCGGTTCACCACCCAGTTCAAGCCCTTGCCGGGATGAAATGGCACGCCGTCTGGATCGCAGCGCAGCCATTGCCATTCGCCGAGTGCTTCTAGTGCAGCAGTTGCGTTAGCCTCGTAGCCGTCCATGCCGTTAGGCCTTGTCCAGCGCTTTGCGCGCCACTCGTTTGTTCTTTGCAGCGCCTAGCCGCTCCAGAGGGTTCACAAGCGCCTCATAACGTCCAAACAGGTGTTCAACCCGGTCTCGGTCAGTGGCGAAGGGGGTGGCTCGATATAGGCGATCCACAGCGGCATCGAGCGCGGTATGTGCCTTGCGTAAGTCACCCGGCATGAAATCTGGATCATACAAATCGGCCAGACTAGAAGCGGGGTGGGCGGATCGGGCGTCGATTACGGCCTGCGCCAACGCCTCCACTTTTGCACGTTGTGCCGGGGTAACGTCAGGCCAAGGAAACGTGTTGTAAACAAGGCCATGAGTATAGCTAAACCTGCTTTCAAGCCTGCCACCAACATGCGCGAGCCAAGCCATATGCGCCCGGCTGGTCAGAATGCCAAACTCCCAAAGTGAAGCATCCGGAAGGATTCGTAATTTCTGACTGGCCACAACTTTTGGCCCTAGCCATCCAATCGGCACATAATCGCGCCGTTCGGAACTGGTGTTAGGAATTACCAAATATGATCTCTTGAGACGCTCATCGACACCCAGTTTTGTCGGAAAATCCGCCATCGCTTGTGTGCTAGGCCGTGAACTTGACGCCCGATATGCGCGAAGTTCTCGCATGCGCTTGGACACATTTGGCAGAGTGCGGAGAAAGCTAACATCAGCATCGGCCAGATACAAAATCCAGCGAGTGAACCCGTTTATGAACTCGTCGCCTCCAAGAAATTTACGAAATAAGGGCTTTGCATGCGGCTCTTTTTCAAGAAACTCGGCTCTCTCTGCATGCGTAAACGTCAAAATTCCATTATCGATCATTTGGACGCCCGACCTAACCCGTCTAGCCCCATTTATCGGCCGCGCCTCTTCTTTTACCACTAGATGGCGATTCGAAACGCCCTTGGCATCAAATAGATATGCTGTCAGCGCGGCGTGCCGGGTTTCGACCGGATCGCCCTTGATGTCAGGATATGCGAAAAGTCGCTTTTCTTCGGGTTCGTGGTCGCGATGCGTCAGCCCGACAATGACGACGTGAACATGTGCTTTTCCGCGCGCTTCGCTACCCCATGAAAATGTGCGGTGGGCAAATGCGATCTCCAGCCCATGCCGGTCAAACAGGATCGGCCAAAGCTGCGCCACCTGTTCACCTTGGCAAATCGAATTTGTGGCGACGAAAGCCACCCGGATATACCGATTCGCTTGCAGAAATTGCCCTGCCTTGATGAACCAAGCGGCTACGTAATCGAGCGTCCCACCGCTGCCCCCCAAACCGGCAATGCGCCGTACCTGCCCACGCTGAAACTCAGTCTGGAGTTTGGCCCCAACAAATGGCGGATTGCCCATAATATAGCTGGATTTGTCCGGCGGAATTAGTGCCGACCAGTCCGCCTCCAGCGCATCGCCATGCAAGATGTGCGCGGATTGCTTGAGCGGGATTCGCGCATAGTTTAGCCGAAACGCCTCATTGATAGCATTGTTCGCAATGTGGTCCATCATCCACATCGCCACCTCAGCAATGCGCGCCGGGAATTCCTCGTATTCGATGCCATAGAACTGTTCGACAGAAACGCGCGCCAACAAAGCCGCATCGATTTGCTGTTCGCCATATTGAGCGCGCAAGGCCTCCAGTTCAAGCCGGCGGATTTCGCGGTATGCAATCACCAAAAAGTTGCCACAACCACAAGCCGGATCAAAAAAGGTCAGCCGGGTTAGCTTGTCCTGAAACTTCGCCAGTTCCTTTTCGCGCCCAGATCTGCGCGCCTTAATCGCGTCCAGTTCGGCTTGCAAATCATCGAGGAACAGGGGGCCAATCACTTTCAGAATATTGGATTCGGTCGTGTAGTGCGCCCCCTTCGCACGCCGTTCCTTGGCATCCATGACGGATTGGAACAGGGAACCGAAAATGGCCGGCGAAACGCCCGACCAGTCATGTCGCGCCGCATCCAGCAACAGTTCCCGCATTTCCTTGGTGAAATGGGGCGTCCGGACGCGCTTGGAGAACAGTCGGCCATTCACATAGGGAAAGGCGTTCAGTTCGCCCTGTAGGGTCGTCTGGCGGGCATTTTCGGGCGTATCGAGCACATCGAACAGATCGTTCAGCACCCGGCCCACATCGCCGCCATCGGGCTTCGTGTCGTTATCGATCAGTTGAAGGAAAATGTCCTTCGGCTGGAATATGCCTGTTTTGTCGGCGAACAGGCAGAACAGCAACCGCACCAACAGTTGTTCCAGGTCATGTTCGACGTAGCCAGATTTCTCCAACGCATCGTGCAACTCACCCATCAATTCTGCTGCCTTGATGGTAACGGGAGCCTGCGTTTCAAAACTGACCCTTCGGCCCAGCATAAAATCGAACGCGGTAATATGTTTGTGGAGATCGGCCAGCGGGAACTTCAGTTCCTTGCCGGTGTCGAGGTCCAGCAGCACCCATTTCTGGAAATCGCAGGTCAGCACCCATTGCGGTTGCAGTGTCTGGTGGATGCCCTGCACATAGTCCAGGGCCTGCCCCTGCGCCTTGCGAAGGTCCAGTCGGCTGCTTTTCTGTTCGACCAACAGCGTACCGGGCCAGAACAAGTCAATAAAACCATGCTTGTCGGATAGCAGCTTCACGCGCTGCTCATAGATCGCCACCTGTTTGCGCCGGATGCCGAAAATCTCGAAAAATTCATTGTAGAAGGTTTGCGTCTCGCCCTTTTCGTAATGGGCATCTTTCCATTCGATGCTGAAGGCTTTGGCCCGCCGTTTGATTTCATCCCAACCTAGACGCATGATTACCCCTGCTTTCGGCCAAGGTTTAACCTGCACGCCGCCAGCCGCCAAGGCGAGTTTGGGTTAAACAGCCTCTCGTGCGGGGAAAGGCACAATGTCCGCACCTATCCGCAGTTGGTCGAGGTAGTCCGACCACCATTGCGCCATTTCCACGCGTTCCAGCCAATGCGCGCCACGGTGATAAGCCGCACGCACCTTGTCGCTATCGCCGTGGGCCAGCGCCCGCTCAATAGCGTCCGGATGCCATTTGCCGCTTTCGTTCAGCAGCGTGGAGGCCATCGCCCGAAAGCCATGCCCGGTCATTTCGTCGCTGGCATAGCCAAGCCGCCGCAAGCCGGCATTGATGGTGTTCTCGCTCATTGGGCGCGTGCGGGTGCGGATCGACGGAAACACATAGCCGGCTGGCCCGGTCAGTTCACGCACCTGTTCCAAAAGCGCAACCACTTGGCGCGACAGCGGTACATTGTGCGGCTTGCGCATTTTCATCTTTCCCGCCGGGATCGTCCAAAGCACGCCCTCCAGATCAATCTCGCTCCATTCTGCATGGCGCAGCTCGCCGGGGCGAACGAACACATGCGGCGCAATCTGCAAGGCCAGCTTGGTAAAACCTTGGCCCTCGTATCCATCAATCGCCCGCAGCAATTGCCCTACGCGGCTCACATCGGTGACAGCGCCATAATGCTTGACCGTGGGAGCGGTCAGCGCGCCGCGCAGATCGCGGGTCGGGTCGGAAGCCAGCCGCGCTGTTGCAACTGCATACCGGAAAACCGCGCTGGCCAGTTGCAGCGTCCGCCGCGCGCTCTCCAGCTTACCCTTGTTCTCCATCTTGCGGATGGCCCCCAGAACGTCCGCCGGCTCGATTTCGGCAATCGCCATGGCCCCCAAGGCGGGGTTCAACAACGACAGCAGATATTCGCTGCGAACAGCCGTTGCAGGTGCCCAGGCTTTTGAGCCATCGCGCCGTCGCTTCTTGCAATACTCGGCAGCAATAACCGCAAAGGTGTTGTCAGCCTCCAACTTCGCCCGCAACTTGTCGCGCTGCTTTTCGCGCGACGGGTCTTTCCCAGCTGCGACAGTTTCCCGCGCATCATCGCGCCGCTTGCGGGCATCGCTAAGGCTGACTTTCGGATAGGTGCCAAGGCCAAGTTTCTTTTCCTTGCCATCCACGCGATACTTCAGCCGCCAGAGCTTGCCGCCAGTAGGCTGAACCAGGAGGAACAGGCCCAGCGCATCGCCCATCTTGTAGGGCTTGGACTTTGGCTTGGCATTTCGGATCGCCACATCTGTAAGCGCCATTTTCCGCCACTTTCTTAGCCAGTGGCCCCCTTATTGAGGCCGATCGGGGTGGCCCCTAGCCTATGGCCCCCACAATGGCCCCCAACAGCGGGCGGCTCCTAGTGAACGCAACCGGACGATAGTGGCCTTCTCAGGCTTGGAATATGGCTGTTTTTGGGGGATTGTCCAGACAAGGACGAATGTCAGCGGACAGGAAAATGGAGCGGGTAGCGGGAATCGAACCCGCATAGCCAGCTTGGAAGGCTGGAGCTTTACCACTAAGCTATACCCGCGTGGTCGGCAGCGCTTGCCACCAGACGGCGGTCGGCGTCAATCCTTTTGCCGGGACATGGCTGGGCTTTTGCCGATGCCCGGATGCGGGGTGGATTGCGCGGGCGGGCGAAATCCCTAAATGTCGCTGGCGATGTCATCATCCCCGATCACCGAACTGACCGCGCGGGCGCGGGAGATATTCAGGCTGGTGGTCGATGGCTACCTCGCCACCGGGCAGCCGGTCGGGTCGAAGACCCTGGCGCAGAACACGCCGCTCAGCCTTTCGCCGGCCTCCATCCGCTCGGTGCTGGCAGAGCTGGAGGGGCTCGGGCTGCTCGGGCATCCGCACACCAGCGCCGGCCGGGTGCCGACCGAGCACGGCCTTCGGCTGTTCGTCGAAGGGATGATGCAGGTGGCAGAGCCGACCGCGCAGGAGCGCGAGGCGATCGAGCGGCGGCTGGCGGAGGTGGGCGAGTTCGGACCGGTGCCGGTCGAGGCGGCGCTGGCGGCGACGAGTGCGCTGCTCTCCGAGCTTTCGGCGGCGGCGGGGGTGGTCATGGTGCCGCGGCTCGAGCCGAGGCTGGCGCAGCTGAGCCTGGTGCCGCTTTCGCCGGGCCGGGCGCTGGCGGTGCTGGTCGGCGAGGACGGGGGCATCGAGAACCGGGTAGTGGCGGTGCCGGACGATGTGCGGCCGGGCGCACTGGAAGAGGCCTCGAACTACATCACCGCGCGCCTTGCCGGGCGGACGCTCGCCGAGGCTGCGGGGGCGATGCGGGCGGAGATCGCCTCCGGGCACAGCGCGCTCGATGCGGCGAGCCGGGACCTGGTCGAGCGCGGGCTGGCGGTGTGGAGCGAGGATGCCGCCCGGCGGCCGGTGCTGATCGTGCGGGGGCAGGCGAACCTGCTGGACGAGGCGGCGCTGCAGGATATCGAGCGGGTGCGGCTGCTGCTCGACGATCTCGAGAACAAGCAGTCGGTTTCCGAACTGCTCGACATGGCGCGGGAGGCGGAAGCGACGCGCATCTTCATCGGCGCGGAGAACCGGCTGTTCGCACTCTCCGGCTCTTCAGTGATCGCTTCGCCCTACCGCGACCGGGATGGGCGGGTGGTCGGCGTGCTGGGGGTGATCGGGCCAACGCGGTTGAATTATGCGCGAGTCGTCCCCATGGTGGATTTCACCGCGCAGGCGCTTTCCCGGGTGGGGCGCTGGGCCGGTTGATTCTTGCAAGATAACGGAATTCCTTGACTCATGACGACTGACCAGACGACCCCGCCGCAGGACCAGACTGCGAACGAGGCCGCAGCGCCGCAGGACGATGCCGCGGCGCGGGCTGCTGCGCTCGAATCCGAGCTGGAAGCGGCGAAGCAGGAGGTGCTTTACGCCAAGGCGGAAACGCAGAACGTGCGGCGGCGGCTGGAGAAGGACATTGCCGATGCGCGCGCCTATGCGGCGACCGGGTTCGCCCGCGACGTGCTTTCGGTGGCGGACAATATCGGCCGTGCGCTCGAATCGATTTCCGCCGAGCTGCGCGAGGACGAGCGGCTCAAGGCATTGATCGCCGGGCTTGAGGCGACCGGTCGCGAGATCGAGAAGGTATTTTCCAGCCACGGCATCACGCGGATCGCCGCCAAGGGCCTGCCGCTCGACCCCAACCAGCACCAGGCGATGATCGAGATACCCCATGCCGAGGCGGAGCCTGGCACCATCGTGCAGGAACTGGCCGCCGGCTACACGATCAAGGACCGGCTGTTGCGGCCGGCGATGGTGGCAGTGGCGAAGAAGCCGGACTGACCTGGGGCGAATGCCCAGTTGTGCACGTCTGATGAGGGAACCATCGGCGCGATCCAAGCGTAGTCTCCGGCGAGGGGCCAGGTTGGAGTTTGCCACGATGATCAAGCAGATGATGTTGCCCGTTATGCTCGCTGCCGGGCTGGGTCTGGCAGGTTGTGCGCAGAATTACGGTGGTGAAGGCGCAGCTGCCGGTGGTGCCGCAGGCGCGCTGATCGGGGCCGCGACCGGTGGCAATCCGCTTGCCGGTGCGGCGATTGGTGCGGCGGCCGGTGCCGTCGGTGGTTCGCTGATCAAGAAGGACGATGGCTATTGCTATCGCCGCGATCGCGATGGCTACGACCACCGGGTCAGCTGCAACTAGGCCCTGACTTTTCATTGAACGGCAGCAGCCGCTCCAGTGCCTCGGCCTCGGCCTGGGTATTGGGGCGGCTGTGGTGTTTCAGCAGGAAGGCGTGGCGGACGATCTCGGCCTGCTGTTCGATGCCATATGCCGCGAACGGCTTGCCCGGGACCAGTTCGTAGGGATAGCGGCAGAACGGATGGCGGTGGAGCGGCAAATACCAGCGGCCACGCTGCTGGGCCTGCCAGACGTGGGTCATTTCGTGGATGAATAGGCCCTGGCTGGCAGGGCCGGACTGGGCGAAATCGTCCCGGTAATGCGGGCTGGTGGCGGGGAAATGGATGTGCCCGCACGGGGCCATGGTCACGAGGCGCGGTTGCAGGGGCCACCAGCGCCGGCGATGGATGCGCACCGGCGCACAGTCGATCGCGGTGCCGAACATTGACTCGACCAGCGCGACCTCGCCGGGGGTAAGCTGCCGGCTACCGCCCGGAGGACAGGGCGGCAGGCAGGCGGGTGCGCTCAGTGCATGTTCCCCATGTCGTGGCCGGACATGCCCGGCATGGCGTCCATCGTCATCGCGCCGCCAGTCGGTTCGGCCGTGGCGGTGGTGGCGAACGTGGTGCCATCGGCAAACTTCAGGGTCACGGCGATGCTGTCACCGGGCTTCGGTGCGGGGTTGAGGTCCATGACCATGGCGTGGCGGGCGCCGGGTTGGAGGCTGGCGGCGGCGGCCGGCGCGATGTCGAGGCCGTCGAGCGGAGCCATGGCGCCACCCTCGGTCTGGTGCAGTTCGGTGGCGGATGCGCCGGCGACGTCGATGCCGGTCAGCCGCAGCGGCGTGGTGCCGGGGTTGGCGATGGTCAGGTAGAGCGCTGCCGGGTTGCCGCCGACCGCCGGCAGGACCAGGCGGGCGCCCGAGACGATCACGTGCGAGCCGGCCTGGGCAGCGGCAGATTCGCTGGCGGCAGGCGCTGGGGGGGCCGCCTTGTCGTTGCAGGCGGCGAGCAAGGCGAGCGCGACTGTGGCGATCAGCAGGGCGGGATTGCGGGGCATGGATTCCATTCCTCGTCAAAGGTTCCGTGGGGTGACGGATTTCGCCCCGCACCTAGGCTTGCGCAGGACTTGTGCCAAGCAAAACCGCTCCTATATCGCGCTGCGTCAACGAGCCGCCGATGTGTTCTGCCCGGGTCCGGGGGTCACCTGTGCGGTGTCACACTCTGACGTGAGGATTGGGGATACATGGCAAAAGTTATCGGCATCGACCTGGGCACCACCAACAGCTGCGTTGCGGTCATGGACGGCGGCAAGCCGAAGGTCATCGAGAATTCGGAAGGCGCGCGCACGACGCCTTCGATCGTCGCCTTCACCAAGGACGGAGAGCGGCTGATCGGCCAGCCGGCCAAGCGCCAGGCGGTGACCAACCCGGACAACACGATCTTCGCGGTGAAGCGCCTGATCGGCCGTCGCTTCGACGATCCCATGACCCAGAAGGACATGAGCCTCGTCCCCTACAAGATCGCCAAGGGCAAGAACGGCGACGCCTGGGTTTCCGCCGGCGGCACCGATTACAGCCCGAGCCAGGTTTCCGCCTTCATCCTGCAGAAGATGAAGGAAACCGCGGAATCCTATCTCGGCGAGACGGTGACCCAGGCGGTCATCACCGTGCCGGCCTACTTCAACGACGCCCAGCGCCAGGCGACCAAGGATGCCGGGCAGATCGCCGGCCTTGAAGTGCTGCGCATCATCAACGAGCCGACTGCGGCTGCTCTCGCCTATGGGCTGGAAAAGAACGACGGCAAGACCATCGCGGTCTACGACCTTGGCGGCGGCACGTTTGACATTTCCGTGTTGGAAATCGGCGATGGCGTGTTCGAGGTAAAGTCGACCAACGGCGACACCTTCCTGGGCGGCGAGGACTTCGACAGCAAGCTGGTCGAATACCTGGCCGACAAGTTCAAGGCCAAGGAGGGCATGGACCTCAAGACCGACCGTCTTGCCCTGCAGCGGCTCAAGGAAGCCGCCGAGAAGGCCAAGATCGAGCTTTCCAGCGCCCAGACGACGGAGATCAACCTGCCGTTCATCACCGCGCGCATGGAAGGCGGGGCGACGACGCCGCTGCACCTGGTGGAGACGGTGACCCGCGCCGACCTGGAAAAGATGGTGGCCGACCTGATCGCCCGCACCATGGAGCCGTGCCGCAAGGCGCTGGCCGATGCCGGGCTGAAGGCCAGCGACATCGACGACGTCGTGCTGGTCGGCGGCATGACCCGCATGCCCAAGGTGCGCGAGGCGGTGAAGGAGTTCTTCGGCAAGGAGCCGCACACCGGCGTCAACCCGGACGAGGTCGTCGCCATGGGCGCGGCGATCCAGGCCGGCGTGCTGCAGGGTGACGTCAAGGACGTGCTGCTGCTCGACGTGACGCCGCTGTCGCTCGGCATCGAGACGCTGGGTGGCGTGTTCACCCGGATGATCGACCGCAACACGACGATCCCGACCAAGAAGAGCCAGACCTTCTCGACCGCCGAGGACAACCAGCAGGCGGTGACCATCCGCGTGTTCCAGGGCGAGCGCGAGATGGCGGCCGACAACAAGATGCTCGGCCAGTTCGACCTCGTCGGCATTCCGCCGGCGCGGCGCGGCGTGCCGCAAATCGAGGTCTCGTTCGACATCGACGCCAACGGCATCGTCAACGTCTCGGCCAAGGACAAGGGCACCGGCAAGGAGCAGCAGATCAAGATCCAGGCTTCGGGCGGGCTTTCCGACAGCGACATCGACCAGATGGTCAAGGATGCCGAGAAGTTCGCCGAGGAGGACAAGAAGCGGCGTGAGAGCGCGGAAGCGCGCAACAATGCCGACAGCCTGGTCCACGCCACCGAGCGCCAGATCGAGGAGAACGGCGACAAGATCGACGCCGCGCTGAAGGCCGAGGTCGAGGAGGCGATCGCCGAGGCGAAGAAGGCCATCGAGGGCGGCGATCCGGCCGAGATGACCGCCAAGACCCAGGCCTTGACCGAAAAGGCGATGAAGATGGGCCAGGCGATCTATGAAAAGGAACAGGCCGGTGCGGCTGCGCCGGGCGCGGCGCCGCAGCAGGGCGATGACGATGTCGTCGACGCCGAGTTCTCGGAAGTCGACGAGAACAAGCGCTGATTCGATGACAGGACATGGGCCGCCGCCTGCTTCATGGAGCGGGCGGCGGTTTGTGTTGGCGGGAACGACATGGCGCGGATGGGGGAAAGCCCCGGCGACCATGAAGCTCCAGGGGGAATCTTGAATGTCGGTCGAGGTCGATTTCTACGAACTGCTCGAGGTCGAGCGCACGGCGGACGACGCGACGCTGAAGAGCGCCTATCGCAAGCTGGCGATGAAGTATCACCCGGATCGCAACCCCGGCGACAGCGAGTGCGAGGCGCGGTTCAAGGCGGTCAACGCGGCTTATGAATGCCTCAAGGACCCGCAGAAGCGGGCGGCATACGACCGGTTCGGCCATGCCGCGTTCCAGCAGGGCGGAGCGGGTGGCGGCGGGTTCCAGGGCAGCGAGGGGTTCGGCGACTTCGGCGACATCTTCGAATCGTTCTTCGGCTCTGCTTTTGGCGGCGGCGGCGGGCGGCAGCAGGCGCGGCGCGGCGCGGACTTGCGCTATGACCTGGAGATCACGCTCGACGAGGCATTCCACGGCAAGGACGTGCAGATCGAGATCGAGGTCGCCCAGACCTGCGAGCCGTGCAAGGGGCAGGGCGCCGAGCCGGGCACCGGCACGCGGCGCTGCACGATGTGTGGCGGGCACGGCAAAGTGCGGGCGCAGCAGGGTTTCTTCATGGTCGAGCGGGTCTGCCCGACCTGCCACGGGCGCGGCGAGGTGATCGAGACGCCGTGCCGGGCCTGCCATGGCGAGGGCCGGGTCGATCGCGCGCAGAAGCTGGAAATCGCCGTTCCGCGCGGGGTGGACGACGGCACCCGCATCCGCGTCCAGGGCAAGGGCGAGGCCGGGCCGATGGGAGCGCCGGCGGGCGATCTCTACATTTTCGTCCACCTCAAGCGCCACCCGATGTTCGACCGCGAGGGGACGACGCTGATCACCCGCGTGCCGATCAGCTTCACCACGGCGGCGCTGGGCGGCGACATCGCCATTCCCGGGCTCGATGGCGAGCGGCATGTCATCCCCATTCCCGCCGGCATCCAGACCGGCAAGCAGTTGCGCAAACGGGGCGCCGGCATGCCGGCCCTCAACGCGCGCGGGATGGGCGACATGGTCATCGAGATCGCGGTCGAGACGCCGACCAAGCTGACCGCGCGGCAGAAGGAATTGTTGCGGGAACTGCAGGAGACCGAGACCGGCGAGGAATGCCCGCAGTCGCGCGGGTTCTTCGACCGGCTCAAGGATGCCTGGACTGACCTGACGGATTGAGTCAAAGCCGGATCACTCCCCGGCGGACGATCTCCGGTTGGCCACTTCGGTGTAATTCAGCAGGCTGCCGGTGATCTCGACCTGGCCGACGTGGGTGTGTTCGCCGATGATGTCGGCCCGGATCTCGCCGTTGCAGCCTTCGCGCCAGCGGTGGCAGAAGGCGAAGTCCTCGCTGAGGTGCAAGTTTCTCTCGCGATCGAGGATGGGGTTGAAGAACCCCCAGTTCCATGGCGCGCGGGGCAGGTTCTCGTCCTCGGCGGGAAAGCCCATGCCTTGCAGGTCGGGGAAGGCCGCCATCATGGCCTCAAGGGCCTCGCGCCGGATCATCATGCAGCCGCCGCCGATGGCGTGTGCGGAAATGAACCCGTCGGTGACGGGGGCCGTGCCGTCTGCCCCCAGCTCGGGTTTGCCGACGAAGCGCATGATCCGGTAGTGGAGGTCGTCCAGCGAGGGCGGCGGATCGGCGAGGTTGGCATTGTCCCAGAACAGCTGCCGGCGGGGGTAGAGCGCGCCGACCACCGGGTGGCCGCTGTCCAGCATTCGCAGGATGACCGGCGCGGGAATGCCCTGGTCGGCGTCGATCATCAGCAGGACCTCGCGGCCCGAGGCGAGAAAATCGGCGACGATCAGGTTGCGCAGGTCGCTGATGATCGTGGCCGAGGCGAAATGGGTGGTCATCTGCCATTGGCCGGCGAGCTGCTCCTGCAGGTTGAGCAGGGTGATGGCGGTCGGGATGCTGATGGTGCGGTTGTGAGTGGGAACGGCCACGTGCAGGCGCCTGGTCATCGCGCGGGTCTCCCTCTCTGGCTCACCAATGGCCTCCGGGCCGGATATGGGATGAGGCGGCTGCGCGCAATCGCAGGCTACAGCTTGCGGAGCACTTCCTCGCGGATGCCGGAAACGAGGGCGGGGTCGGCGCGGAGCCGGCTTTCCTCCTCGTCCAGCACGGCCAGGAACAGGGCGCGCTTGACTTGCCGCAGCTCGGTTTCGGGCAAGCCTTCCGGCACGGTCGAGGCGACGAGGTCGACCATGCGCTCGGCGCCATGGAGGCGGCCCCAGAGATAGTCGTTCTCACGATAGGCCCGGCTGAAGAAGGCGCCGAAGTTGTAGAACTCGACCCCGCGCAGCGCGGCGGCGGCGCCGCCCGAGCGGATCGAGGGCGCGTCGTCCGGCGAAATGCGATCGACTTTCACTGGATCGAATTCGGTCAGCCCTTCGCCGCGCAGCAGGGGCAGGGTCACGGTGTCGTAGAACGGGAAGCCGAGGTAGGCGAGCAGGGCCGGACGGCGCGAATCTTCCGGCATTCGCGCGAAGGCATCCGCCAGCAAGGCATCGACCACGGCATCGGTCGCTTCGAGCTGGCGGCGCTCGGCAATGGCGTTCAGCGCCTGGGCTGGATCCTGCAGCGCGTTCGCGGCAATCTCGGGGAAATCGCTGCCGAGCGCGGTGCCGGCTTCGCGGCTGAAGTAGAGCGAGAGCGACTTGTAGACCGCGTCGCGCGCGGCTTCGCAGGCGGCGGGATCGGCGATCTCCGCGCTCGCGGTTTCCGACAGGCGACGGGCGAGCAGGCGCAGGCGGCGGATGCGGAAGGCGAGATCGTGGTCGCGGAGGAACTTGACCACGCCATCGCTTTCGTGGTGGCGTCCGATGCGCGGGATATGGTCCGGTTCGGCGCCCTGTTCGGCGAGGTGGCCGGCGAGGCGGGCGCGCACCAGGTCGAACGCCGGCGGGCCGAGCAAGGGCGCGGCGCCGGTGACAGTGGTCGCCAGGGCATCGACGATGCCTTCGTATTTCAGCCGGGCATAGGCGTGCCATGACAGGCCGGCGCGGGCGATGGCGGCGACCTGGGCCTTGCGGCGCCAGGCGGCGATCCGCGCCGGGTTCGGCGAATTGAGGAACAGGGTGTGGCCGAACGCCTTGTCGATCGCCGCCTCGACCTCGCCGCGCAGTTTCTCGACCAGGCTGGCCAGGCGGCTCATCTCGCGGGAGTGGCGCTCGATCTCCTCGAGGTTGTCGCGGATCGGCTGCTCGCGCGGGATCGAGGACAGCGAACCGAAGATGACCGGGAAGAACCCCGGCGGGCGGGGATCGGTGCGGGAAATGCCGCCGACCTGCTGCGGGCGCGGATCGATATAGACGAAGCGCCGGTCCACCTCGCGCTGGGCCGGCCGGTCAGCAAGCACAGCCATGGCTTCGGCGAACGGGGCGTTGACCAGCACCGAGCCGTCAATCAGCGCGACGTGGGCGAGGTCGCCGCGCTGCTGGTGGGCGGGCATGATCCGCGCGAGAAACGCGTCGCGGCTGGCCCAGTCTTCGGCGCGTTCGGCCGCCAGTCGCTCGATCTCGCCGACCTGCAGCGCCGGAAAGGCGCCGGGGAAGCTGGCGGTCGCCCGCGCGGCGAAGACGAGATCGAGCAGCGGGGCGAGCGGCTGGCCTCCCTCGGCCGGGACGACGCTGCGGAAGCCGAGCGAGAGACGGTGCTCGCCTTCCTCGACCAGCGGCGGGCTGTGCAGGCGGATCGTCTCCATATGGCCCTTGAAGTCGGTCGCGGTGACGAACAGGTCGAGCGGGTGGCCGGGGGGGAGCAACGGCGAGCCGGCGGGCGTCCTGGCCATCGCGTCCAGCGCCTCGGCCAAGAGCCGGGAAAAGCCGATGCCGCCGAACGGCGGCTCGAACCAGCGGGAGCGGACGAAACGGGACAGCTTGCGGCGGACTTCGCGGCGGGTTTCGGGGGCGACCGAACTGGTCACCAGGTTGCCGGGGCGGGAGAGCACCCAGCGCACCACCGGCAGGGCCAGCGCCTTGAGCACGCTGCGGCCCGGCCGCGCATCGGGATCGAGCAGGACATCGACATCGGCGCGTTCGAGCCAGAGGTCGGTCAGCGGCTCGAGGCTGTGGCCGGAGTGGATCGCATCCGCCAGGAACACCGCGTTGATGCCGCCGGCGCTGGCCCCGGCGACGATGTCCGCCAGCACGCGCAGCTTGAGGCCGTGCTGTGCGGCGATGTCCTGCAGCAGCCGGAGATAGACCGCTTCGACGCCGCCGGGTGCTTCTGCATCGGCCGGCGCGAGAAACCGGCGGCTGGCGCGCAGCAGGGTCCACAGCTCGCGGGTGACGCCATGCATGTATACCGCTAGGCTGATGCCGCCGTAACAGACCAGCGCGATGCGGAGTTCCTTCTGGCGCATGGGGCGGTTTGTGGCAGATGCGGGGAGGTTCGCCAAGTGCGGCGGCGAGCGGTCTTGCGTTCCGCTTTCGTTCTGTCTAGGCAGGCGCCATGGCCAAGCCGAAGCGTCGTTATGTCTGTGCCGCCTGCGGCAGTGTCGCCCAGCGATGGCAGGGGCAGTGCGCCGATTGCGGGGAGTGGAATACCCTGGCGGAGGAGGCGCCGGAGACGGTGTTTTCCTCGAAGCACGACCTTTCCGGCGGGGGGCGGTTGTTGCGGTTCGAGCCGCTCGATGCACCGTCGATTCCGCTCAAGCGGCGCTCGACCGGACTGGCGGAGTTCGACCGGGCGCTGGGCGGCGGATTGGTTCCGGGCAGCGCGGTGCTGATGGGCGGCGATCCGGGGATCGGCAAGTCGACCCTGCTGATCCAGGCGGCGGCTTCGGTGGCGCGGCAGGGCGGGCTGGCGGTCTATATCTCCGGCGAGGAGGCTGCAGCCCAGGTGCGGATGCGGGCGGAGCGGCTGGGGCTGGCCGATGCGCCGATCCGGCTGGCGGCGGCGACCTCGGTGCGGGATATCCTGACGACGCTGGGGGGGATGGCGAGCCGGGGCGAAGTGCCGGCGCTGCTGGTGATCGATTCGATCCAGACCATGCATTCGGACCAGATCGAGGGTGCGCCGGGGACGGTTTCGCAGGTGCGGGCCTCCGCGTTCGAGCTGATCCGGTTCGCCAAGGAAAACGGCGCGGCGCTGGTCCTGGTCGGGCATGTGACGAAGGACGGTTCGATCGCCGGGCCGCGCGTGCTCGAGCATATGGTCGATGTCGTCATGAGCTTCGAGGGCGAGCGCAGCCATCAGTATCGCATCCTGCGGTCGTTGAAGAACCGGTTCGGGCCGGTGGACGAGATCGGCGTGTTCGCCATGGCCGGGGTGGGGCTGGAGGAGGTCGGCAATCCTTCGCTGCTGTTTCTGTCCGGGCGGGACGAGCCGCTGTCCGGCAGCGCGGTGTTCCCGGCGATGGAGGGGACGCGGCCGGTGCTGGTCGAGATCCAGGCGCTGATCGTGCGGTTGCAGAGCGGGGCGACGCCGAGGCGGGCGGTGGTCGGCTGGGATTCCAGCCGGCTGGCGATGCTGCTGGCGGTGCTGGAGGCGCGCTGCGGGCTCAATTTCTCCAATGCCGAGGTCTATCTCAATGTTGCCGGCGGCTATCGGCTGGCCGATCCGGCGGCCGATCTGGCGGTGGCGGCGGCGCTGGTTTCGGCGCTGTCGGACCGGCCGCTGCCGACCGACGCGGTCTGGTTCGGGGAGGTTTCGCTGGCCGGAGAGGTGCGCAATGTCGCCCACGCCGGGCAGCGGCTCAAGGAAGCGGCCAAGCTCGGGTTTGGCCGCGGCTTCGGGCCGGGATTCGAACAAGGGGAAAACGATCGCGGGACGCGATTCTCTCCGGTGAAGATGTTGCCAAATCTCGTTGACCGCATCGTGGGGGCCGAATAGTCCCGCGTGGTCGGGCCTTGGTGCCAGGCCTGCGGGAGGTTTCGTGACCGGCTTCGATATCGCCGTGCTGATCGTCGTCGGCCTGGGTGCCGCGATGGGGTTCGTGCGCGGTTTCGTGCAGGAATGCCTGTCGCTGCTCGCCTGGGTGCTGGCGGTGGTGGCCATTCACCTGCTGCATCCGGCGTTGAGCAAGGCGCTGGTCCCTTATGTGCACACGACGTCGGGCGCCTGGGTTCTGGCGTTCGCCGTGCTGCTGCTGGTGCCCTATTTCGCTACCCGCCTGATCGCCGGCTGGCTGGGCCGGGCGAGCCGCAATTCGTTCGTCGGGCCGATCGATCGGGTGCTGGGGTTCGGCTTCGGCGCGGTCAAGAGCACGGTGATCGTCGTCCTGCTGTTTTCGGTGGTGACGCTGGGCTATGACGTCGCCTGGGGCAGGAATGGCCGGCCGACCTGGATCACCGATTCCCGGACTTACCCGTTCGTCAATGCGTGCAGCGAGAAGCTGCTCAAGGTCCTGGCCCAGCGGCGCAAGGCCGCCGCCAGCGACAGCTCGGCCGATCCGGCGCCGACCGACGCGGAAGGGCTTTCGACCGACGCGTCTCCCGATCCGGAGCCGCCCCGCCGCCACCGGCGCCATCGCGCCACGGGCGAGTGACCGCACCGCCGTGAGCACGCAGCTTTATACGGCCGAAATCCTCGGCCTTGCCACCGGCCTTGCGCAGCATCCGCTGCGCGACGACCTGCCGCTGAGGGCGGAGGCCCGCTCGCGCGCCTGCGGATCGACGCTCGTGCTGGGAGTGGCGCTGGATGCGGATGGCCGGATCGCGCGCATCGGCATGCGCGCTCAGGCCTGTGCGGTCGGCCAGGCGGCGGCGGCGATTTTCGCCGCAGGCGCGACCGGCCGTTCCGCGACAGACATCGCCGAGGCGCAGGCGCAGATCGCCACATGGCTGGCCGGGCAAGCGGCGATGCCGGACTGGCCCGGACTGGAAGCGATTGCCCCGGCGCGCGATTATCCCGGCCGGCATGGGGCGATCCGCCTGGCCTGGCAGGCGGCCGAGGCGGCGATGACGAAGACGACAGGCGTGGAGGGGGAATGAGATGAACCAGGCAGTGCACAGCGAACCGGAACGACATCCCGAGGTCCAGCCGACCGCGTCCGATATCCGGCTGGTCATCGCCGCCAGCTCGATGGGGACGATCTTCGAGTGGTACGATTTCTTCATCTACGGCACGCTCGCCGGGATCATCGGCAAGACCTTCTTCCCCGCCGGCAATGCCACCCTGCAGGTGCTGCTGGTCTGGGCCGGGTTTGCAGTCGGCTTCGGCTTCCGGCCACTGGGCGCGATCCTGTTCGGCTTTCTCGGTGACCGGCTGGGGCGGAAATACACCTTCCTCGTCACCGTCACCCTCATGGGCATCGCCACTGCCGGGGTCGGGCTGATCCCGTCGGCCGCCACCATCGGCATCGCCGCGCCGCTGATCGTCGTGCTGCTGCGGGTGCTGCAGGGGCTGGCGCTGGGTGGTGAATATGGCGGCGCGGCGATCTATGTCGCCGAACATGCACCGCCGGAGCGGCGCGGCTTCTACACCGGCTTCATCCAGGCCAGCGTGATCGGCGGCTATGTGCTGAGCCTGGTGGTGGTGCTGCTGTTCAAGTGGCTGTTCCCCGCCGATGTCTGGGCCGCGTGGGGGTGGCGGGTGCCGTTCCTCGTCTCCATCGTGCTGCTCGGCATTTCGCTGTGGATGCGGCTCAAGCTTTCCGAAAGCCCGGTGTTCCGCGCCATGCAGGCGGAGGGCGAGATCGCCGGCAATCCGTTCGTCGAAAGCTTTACCTATCCCGGCAACAAGCGGCGCATCTTCGTCGCGCTGCTCGGCTGCGCCGCGGGGATGACGGTGATCGCCTATACCTCGATGTTCTCGACACTGGGCTTCCTCAAGGGGGCGATGCGGGTGGAGGACACCCATGCCGAAATCCTGGGCGGACTGGGTGCGGTGCTCAGCATGGGGCTCTACGTCTGGTTCGGCGCGCTGTCGGACCGTGTCGGGCGCAAGGCGCCGGTCATCGCCGGCTATGTGCTGACTCTGCTGCTGCTGTTCCCGCTGTTCTGGATGATCGGCGGCGCCGCCAACCCCGGCCTGGCCGAGGCGGCGAGGCGCGCGCCGGTGGTGGTCTCGGGGCCGGGTTGCGCGTTCAACCCGTTCGCCAGCGAGCAGGCCAGCCCTTGCGGCAAGCTGCTGGGTGACCTTGCCGCGGTCGGCGTCGGCTACCGGCTGGAGACGGCGCCGGTGCTGTCGCTCCACGCCGGCGGCACCGCGCTGCCGCTCGACGGTTATCTGGCCGCAGACAAGGCCGGCCGGGGCAAGGTGCTGCAGGGGCTGCTTTCGGCGCAGGGCTACGAGCTCGGCAAGGTCGTGCCAGGGTTTGGCGCCTCGGTCGTCATCGTGCTCGGCATCGCCGCCGTATTCGGCCTGTGCGCGGTGCCTTATGGCGGCATGGCGGCGCTGCTTGCCGAGATGTTCCCGGCGCGGATCCGCTATTCGTCGATGTCGATCCCCTATCACCTCGGCACCGGCTATTTCGGTGGCTTCCTGCCGTTGATCGCCAGCTATGTCATCGCACGGACCGGGGACGCCTATGCCGGGCTGTGGTACACCTGGATCGTCGTCGCGGTGGCGCTGGTGGTGGCCTGGTTCGGCCTCAAGGCCGGCCCGCCCCGGGATTTCGAAGCGGCCAGCGGCGATTGAGCGTGACGGCTGAGGGTGCCATGCCGCCGCCGGCCCTGAGGCTGGCGATCGACAAGCAGGCGCTGGCGGAAAACTGGCGGGCGCTGGACCGGCTTTCCGGCGCGGCGCCGGCCGGGGCGGCGGTCAAGGCCGATGCCTATGGACTGGGCGCGGCGGTCGCGGCGCCGGTGCTGCGGGAAGCGGGCTGCCGGGATTTCTTCGTTGCCCACTGGGGGGAAGTGCCCGGGCTGCTGGGCGCGGTGCCGGCGGGCGAGCTGGCGGTGCTGCACGGCCCGCTGGGCGCGGCGGATGTCGCCTTTGCGCGCGGCTGTGGCGTCCGGCCGGTGATCAATTCGCTGGCCCAGGCGGCGCTGTGGCTGGAAGGTGGCGGCGGCAGGTGCGACCTGATGGTCGATACCGGGATGAACCGGCTCGGGGTGCCGATGGCCGAACTCGGCAACGAACTGCTGGCGCGGCTCGAGATCGACGTGCTGCTCTCCCACCTCGCCTGCGCCGATGAGGACCATGCGCTCAATGCCCGGCAACTGGCGCTGTGGCAGGAGGCGGGCGCAGCGATCCCGCATCGGCGGGCCAGCCTGGCCAACAGCGCCGGCATCGCGCTCGGCACCGCATATCATGGCGACCTGACCCGGCCCGGCATCGCGCTCTATGGCGGGGTTCCTCGGGCGGAACTGGCGGGCACGACCCGCCAGGTGGTGCTGCCGATGGCGGCCTTGATCCAGGTCCGCAAGGTCGCGGCGGGGGAAAGCATCGGCTACAACGCGACCTTCGTCGCGCCGCGCGCGATGACAGTGGGGACGATCGCGCTCGGCTATGCCGACGGCTACCTGCGTTGCTGGTCGGGCAGGGGGGTGCTGCGCAGCAACGGGGTGGCGCTGCCGGTGCTCGGGCGGGTGTCGATGGACCTGACCGTAGTCGATCTCTCCGCCGCACCGCAGCTTCGCGAGGGCGACTGGCTGACGGCCGACTATGCGCTGCCCGATGCTGCAGCGGCGTCCGGGCTTTCGCAGTATGAGCTGCTGACCCTGCTGGGCAGGCGTTTCGGGCGATAATCGGACCATGTTGCGCAGCAATATGTTGCGCCGCACTGATAAACGGTGTTAGCCTGCCGCGAACGCGGGAAAAAGAGAACCAAGATGGCAGATTCGGGCACGCAGGATACCGGTTCCAAGAACGACGATACCGTCATCATCAAGAAGTATGCGAACAGGCGGCTCTACAACACCCGCTCGTCGAGCTACATCACGCTCGACCATCTGGCGACGATGACGCGGGAAGGGATCGATTTCAAGGTGCTCGACGCCAAGACCGGCGCCGATATCACCCACCAGATCCTCACCCAGATCATCATGGATGAAGAGACCAACGGCGAGCAGATCCTGCCTGTCAGCTTCCTGCGCCAGTTGATCGGGATGTACGGCAATTCGATGCAGGCGCTGTTGCCGCACTACCTCGAAGCTTCGATGGACAATTTCCGCGCCAATCAGCTCAAGCTGCACAAGGCGTTCGAGGAAAGCCTCGGCAGCAATCCGCTGGCCAAGCTGGCACAGCAGAACATGGCGATGTTCAAGGCGGCGGCTGCGGCGTTCATGCCCGGCGCGGAAAAGGCCGATGCCGCCCCCGCCGCGCCCGAGCCGGCTGCCGATGCACCGCGCAGCGAGCTCGACGCGCTGCGCACGCAGATGGCGGAAATGCAGAAGAAGCTGGACGCGCTGATCAAGTAAGGCGCGGCTCGCGGCGGGGGCGGATGGCCGTGCATCGTCGGCTTTTTTGTGGTCGCATCGCTTTTCGCGATGCTCTAACGCGGCCGGCATGAGCCAGAAAACCGCGATCCGCCACGCCCTCTCCGTCAAGCGCGCCGACGATTTTGCGCAATGGTACCAGGAAGTCATCTCCGAAGCGGAGATGGCCGAGGAATCCGGCGTGCGCGGCTGCATGGTGATCAAGCCCTGGGGCTACGGCATCTGGGAGCGCATCCAGAAGCTGATGGATGCGCGGATCAAGGAAGCCGGGGTCGACAACTGCTATTTCCCGCTGTTCATCCCGCTGTCCTACTTCGCCAAGGAGGCGGAGCACGTCGAGGGCTTCGCCAAGGAAATGGCGGTGGTGACTCACCACCGGCTGGTGGGGGACGGCAAGGGTTCGCTGGTCCCGGACCCTGAGGCGAAGCTGGAGGAGCCGCTGGTGGTGCGGCCGACCTCCGAGACGGTGATCGGCGCGGCGATGGCGCGCTGGGTGCAATCGTGGCGGGACCTGCCGCTGCTGACCAACCAATGGGCCAACGTCGTGCGCTGGGAGATGCGAACGCGGATGTTCCTGCGCACCAGTGAGTTTCTCTGGCAGGAGGGGCACACGGCCCACGCCGATCGTGACGATGCGATGGCGGAGACGCTGCGGGCGCTGGAGATGTATCGGTCATTCTCCGAGGACGTGCTGGCGATGCCGGTGATCGCCGGCGAGAAGCCCGAGAACGAGCGGTTTCCCGGGGCGGTGGCGACTTATTCGATCGAGGCGATGATGCAGGACGGCAAGGCGCTGCAGGCCGGCACCTCGCATTACCTCGGCACCGGTTTTGCCGAGGCCGCCGGCATTCGCTACCAGGACAAGGAAGGCCAGCAGGCGCTTTGCCACACGACCTCGTGGGGCGTTTCCACCCGGCTGATCGGCGGGGTGATCATGACCCATGGCGACGACGACGGCTTGCGGGTGCCGCCGGCCATCGCCCCTCAGCAGGTGGTGATCCTGCCGATGCTGCGCGACAACGACGAGGACGCGGCGCTGCTGGCCTATTGCGAGGACCTGCGGCGGGAGTTGCTCAAGGTCTCGGCGCTGGGCGAGCCGCTGCGGGTCCTGCTCGACAAGCGGCCGGGCAAGGCGACGCAGAAGCGTTGGGCCTGGGTCAAGAAAGGCGTGCCGCTGATCCTGGAGATCGGCGGGCGCGATGCCGCCGGTGGGCAGGTGTCTGTCCTGCGGCGCGACCGGCTGTGGCGGGAGGATGGCAAGGTCAACTTCGCGGCGATGGCGCGGGACGCATTTCTGGCGCAGGCGGCTTTCGAGATCGAGGCGGTGCAGCGGGCCTTGCATGACGAGGCCCTGGCGAAGCGTGATATGAACATCGTGCGCGGGATCGACAGCCTCGATGCGCTCGCCGGGCACTTCGGCGACGATAACCGCTATCCGGGATGGGTCGAATGCGGCTGGTCGCGGCCGACCGGCGCCGCGCTGGAGGAGGTGGTGGTGAAGCTGAAGGCGTTGAAACTGACCATTCGCAACACGCCGATGAATGCGCCGGCGCCGGCAGGCACTTGTCTGTTCACCGGGGCGCCGGCGGTCGAGATGATCTACGTGGCCCGATCCTACTGAACCACCGGGCGGGTTGAGCGATCAGCGGCGACGGCAGCCGTGCTTGGCGCGGGTGTTCTTCTTGTCGAGATGACGACCGAGCAGGGCACCGCCGACGCCGCCGGCAATGGTGGCGACCGGGCCGCCGATGGCATTGCCGATCAGCGCGCCGCCGACGCCGCCACCGATGGTGCCGACCGCGCCATTGCCGCCGCTGCAGTCGCGATGGTAGGTCGTGGTGTTGCGATAGTGGCGGTGGTTGCGTTCGCCCGCCAGGGCCGCATCGGGCGCTAGCAGCGGAGCGATCGCGAAAGCGAGCGTGGCCAGGGCAAGTTTCCGGGCAGGCCTGGTTTTCATGCGTGTTCTCCCGATCGAGGTCTGTTCCGCAGCCGCGGAGGTGCATTCGCGCAACGAGCCGATGGGGCAGGGGGTTCCCCGGAAGGTGCGACCCATTGCGGAAGGCCGTCCACGGCTTGGATGAAAAGCCGGCTTGGAACTGCAGGGCTTATGGAACATAATAAGAACATATGCGATTCGCTGCTGCCTTGCCTTCGGATTCCGTGCTGGCCGATTCTCCGGCTGCGCCCTTGCGTCGCTGGGCCAGCGGCTGCGCCGGGCTGGATGGGGCGCTGGCGGGCGGGTTCGCCTATGGTCGCGTGCATGAATTCTATGCGGCCGAGGCGGTGGATGCGGCGGCAGTGGCGGGTTTCGTCGGGGCGATCGCCAGTGGCATGGCACCGGGGACGGCGGTGTTGTGGCTGCGCTCGCAGCGCGCGGCGCGGGCGGCCGGGGTGATCCAGGCCAACGGGTTGAACGAACTGGCGGCAGCGGGGCACGGCCTGATCGGGGTCGTGCCGGATAGCATGGCCTTGTTGCGCACCGCGGCTGATGCCGTGCGCTGCGCGGCGCTCGGCGCGGTGATCGTCGAGGGCTGGGGGGCGATGCGCGAGCTGGACCTGACCGCGAGCCGGCGGCTGGCGCTGGCGGTGGCGAAATCCGGCGTGCCACTGCTGCTGCTGCGGATCGAGGCCGAGCCGGTGCCATCCTCGGCACAGACCCGCTGGCGGGTGGGGCCGGCCCCTTCGCGCGCGCTGCCGGGCAATGCGCCGGGGCGGCCCTGTTTCGAAATCGAGCTGTTGCGCCAGCGTTCCGGGCCATTCGGCCTGGGCTGGCAGGTGGAGTGGGATCGTGACCGAGGCAAGTTCCGCGAAGCGTCCTCAGCATCACTTGGCGGGGCGCTATCTGGCGCTGTGGTTTCCGTTCCTGCCGGTGGAGCGGTGGCGGGCGCAGGAAGCGCCGGAGCCCAGGCGGCCTGACGCGCCTCTGGTCCTCGTTGCCCGGCACAAGGGGGCGCTGCGCCTGGCGGCGATCGATGCCGAGGCGCTGCGCCTCGGCCTCGCGCCGGGCCTGCCGCTGGCCGATGCCCGCGCCCGCCTGTCCGGCCTCGCCGTCGCCGAACTGGACGAGGCGGCGGACCGCCACTGGCTGGCCAGGCTGGCGCGCGGTTGCGCCCGCTGGTCGCCGCGCGTCGCCTCGCTGCCGCCCGACGGTATCGTCATCGACATCGCCGGAGTTGGCCACCTGTTCGGCGGCGAAGCGGGACTGATCGCGGCGATCGAGGAGGACATGGCCGGGCGCGGGATGACCGTGCGCCTGGCCGCCGCCACGACTGCCGCTGCCGCCCGGGCGCTTGCCCGCCATGCCACGCTGTCGGTCACCGACGAACGCGCCGCGATCCGCGCGCTGCCTATTGCCGCGCTGGAGTTGGACGACGAGGCGAACCTCGCGCTGCGCCGCGCCGGGCTCGCCACCATCGGCGATATCGCTTCCCGCCCTGCGGTCGCTTTCGCCGCCCGCTTCGGCCAGTCGGCCCTCTCGGCGCTCCGCCGCCTGACCGGCGACGAACAGGCCCCGATCAAGACCCTTGCCCAGCCGGCCCGCCTGCGGTTCGCGCGGCGCTTTGCCGAGCCGATCGGCCACCGCGACGCGGTCGCCGCCTGCTTCGCCGAACTCCTGCGCGAAGCCGCCGCCACGCTCGCCGAGCGCGGCCTCGGTGGCCGCCGTTTCCGGCTTGCGCTCTCGCGCTGCGATGGCGCCCGCCACCGGCTGGAGGTCGAGACCGGCCTGCCCACGCGCGATCCGGCCCTGGTCCTGCGCCTGCTCGACGAGCGGATCGCCAGCCTGGCCGATCCGCTCGACCCCGGCTTCGGCTACGATGCCATTGCCCTGACCGTCCCGGTCACCCAGCCGCTGGCCGACGCCCAGCCCCAGCTCGATGGCCACGAACAGGCCGAAGCCCGGCTCGCCGAACTGATCGACCGGCTCAGCACCCGGCTCGGCCCGGATGCGATCTGCCGCCTCGTCCCGCAGGACAGCCATATTCCCGAACAGGCGCAGCTCGCGCTCCCCGCCATCCGTTGCCCGGAACCGGAAAGGCGTTCTGATCTCTGGCCTGCGCTGCCGCCGGGCGAACCACCGCTGCGCCCGCTGTTCCTGTTCGACCCGCCCCAGCCGGTCGAAGTCCTCGCCGAAGTGCCGGACGGGCCGCCCCGCCGCTTCCGCTGGCGCCGCAAGCTCCACGAAGTCCGCCTCTATGAAGGCCCGGAACGCATTGCCGGCGAATGGTGGAAGCGGCGCGGCGGCGAACACCCGGGGCAGGGAGGGCTGACCCGCGACTACTTCCGGGTCGAGGACGTGCGCGGACGGCGCTTCTGGATCTTCCGCCACGGGCTCTATGCCGAGCGGCCGGGGCCGAAGTGGTTTTTGCACGGATTGTTCGCGTGAACGGCTTTATGCGACTTCCTCGCGGGCTGGTTCCGACAGGAAAAGTCCGTGGGTCCAGGGGCTCAGCCCCTGGCGGGTGCAGGGCAGCGCCCTGCAGTCCTGCCTTATGAACACAGGTTTTGCCGAACTCCTGGCGGCAACCAACTTCAGCTTCCTGCGCGGGGCGTCGCACCCGGCCGAGATGGTCGCCCGCGCCCACCGGCTCGGCATGGCCGGCATCGGCATTGCCGACCGCAACAGTGTCGCCGGCGTGGTGCGGGCGCACCGGGCCTGGCGGGACGTGGGCGGGCTTGGCGGCGAGTTCCGGCTGGCGGTCGGCGCGCGGCTGGTGTTTGCCGACGGCACGCCGGACGTGGCGGCATATCCGGCGACGAAGGCGGGCTGGGGACGGCTGACGCGGCTGCTGACCCTGGGCAACCGGCGGGCAGATAAAGGGGCGTGTATTCTCCGGCTCGACGACCTGCTCGACCATGCCGAGGACCTGCTGCTGATCGTCACCGGGCGGGAGCGGCCGGTGATCGAGCGGCTGGCCGAGGCGCGGCCCGGCGCGGTGTGGCTGGCGGTGGCGATGCCGCGCGCCGGGCCGGATGCGCGGCGTCTGGTCGAGGCGCAGGCGCTGGCAAGTGCGGCAGGGGTGCGGCTGATCGCCTGCAACGATGCGCTGTACCATCACCCCGATGCGCGGCCCCTGCACGATATCCTGACCTGCATCCGCGAGGGCGTGACCCTGGAACAGGCGGGCCGCCGCCTCCTGGCCAATGCCGAGCGGCATCTGAAGCCGCCGGAGGAAATGGCCCGCCTGTTCCGCGCCTGCCCGCAGGCCGTGACGGAGACCATGGCGTTCCTGTCGCGGATCGACTTCACGCTCGACCAACTGCTCTACGAATATCCGCACGAACCGGTGCCGGAAGGGTGGCAGCCGCAGGACTGGCTGGAGCACCTGGTCGAGCAAGGCGGGCGGGCGTGGTTTCCGCAAGGGCTTCCCGAAGCCTACCGCACTGTGCTGACGGAGGAATTCCGCCTGATCCGCAGCCGCAATTATGCCTGCTATTTCCTGACGGTCCACGACATCGTCCGCCATGCCCGCCACCTCGATCCGCCGATCCTGTGCCAGGGACGCGGCAGCGCCGCCAATTCGCTGGTCTGCTATTTTCTCGGGATCACGCCGATCGATCCGGTGCGGGAGAAGCTGCTGTTCTCCCGCTTCCTCTCGGAAGAGCGCCACGAGCCGCCCGACATCGACGTCGATTTCGAGCACGAGCGGCGCGAGGAGGTCATGCAATATGTCTACACGCGCTATGGCCGCGAACGCGCCGGCATTGCCGCCACGGTCATCCACTATCGCCCGCGCAGCGCCATCCGGGAGGTCGGCAAGGCGCTCGGCCTGACCGAGGACGTGACGGCGCGGCTGTCCTCGACCATCTGGGGCAGCCATGGCCGGGACGTGCCGGAGCAGCGGGTCGCCGAGGCCGGGCTCGATCTCGCCAGCCCCACGATCCAGCGTCTGCGTGAACTGGTGGACCGGCTGCTGACCTTCCCCCGCCACCTCTCCCAGCATGTCGGTGGCTTTGTCCTGACCGATGGCCGGCTCGACGAGCTCGTCCCGATCCACAATGCCGCGATGCCCGAGAGGACCTTCATCGAATGGGACAAGGACGACATCGACGCGCTTGGCATGATGAAGGTCGATGTCCTCGCGCTCGGCATGCTCACCTGCATCCGCAAGGCCTTCGACCTGCTCCGCCAGCACGGGCGAGGGGAGTTCACGCTGGCCACCGTTCCGCTCGAAGACGCCGAGACCTACCGCATGCTGCGGCGTGGCGACAGCATCGGCACCTTCCAGGTCGAAAGCCGTGCCCAGATCGCCATGCTCCCCCGGATGAAGCCGAAGGCGCTTTACGATCTCGTCATCCAGGTCGCCATCGTCCGGCCCGGTCCGATCCAGGGCGGCATGGTCCACCCTTATCTGCGCCGCCGCAACGGCGAGGAGGCGGTCGTCTTTCCCAGCCCCGCCCCGCCGCACGATCCGAACGAACTGCGCGAGGTGCTGGGCAAGACGCTCGGCGTGCCGCTTTTCCAGGAGCAGGCGATGAAGCTCGCCATCGTCGCCGCCGGTTTCACCCCGGCCCAGGCAGACGGCCTGCGCCGCGCCATGGCCACCTTCCGCAACCACGGCACCATCGAGCGCTATCGCGAACTGCTCACCGGCGGCATGACCGCGCGGGGCTACGAGGCGGAATTCGCCGAACGCTGCTTCGAGCAGATCCGTGGCTTCGGCGAATACGGCTTTCCCGAAAGCCACGCCCAGGCGTTCGGCTGGCTTGCCTATGTCTCCTCGTGGCTCAAATGCCGCCACCCGGCGGTGTTCACCTGCGCGCTGCTCAACAGCCAGCCGATGGGCTTCTACGCCCCGGCGCAACTCGTCCGCGACGCGCGCGAACATGGGGTCGAGGTGCGGCCCATCGACGTGAATTTCAGCGCCGATGACTGCACACTGGAGCCGCGCAAGGATGGTTCGCTGGCCTTGCGCCTCGGCTTCTCCCGGCTCGATGGTTTTCGCAAGACGTGGTCCGAAGCCATTGTTTCGGGAAGGGAAGCGGACTCGTTCGCCTCGCTTGAGGATGTTGCCCGGCGTGCCGCTCTGCCACCTGCAGCCCTGCGCAAGCTGGCCGATGCCGATGCCTTCGGCTCGCTCGGCACCGGCCGCCGCGAGGCGCTGTGGGAAGCTCGCCGCACGCCGCCGGCCCAGCTTCCCCTGTTCGCCTTTGCCGCTGCCCCCGAACTCGGGCCGGAACCCGATGCCCGTCTGCCTGCCATGTCGCCGGGCGAGGAAGTCGTCGCGGATTACCAGACCGCCCGCCTCTCGCTCAAAGGCCACCCGATGCAGTTCCTGCGCGAACGCTTGAGCGCGGAAGGCGTGCTCACTTGCGCTGATGCCCAGTCCGCCCCCGATGGCCGCCGCATAAAAGTCGCCGGCGTCGTCCTGATCCGCCAGCGCCCCGGCAAGGGCAACGCCGTGTTCATCACCATCGAGGACGAAACCGGCATCGCCAACGTCCTCCTCTGGGCCCGCGACATGGAACGCCAGAGACGCCCCGTCATGGCCGCCCGCCTGATGCTGATCGAGGCACAAGTCCAACGCAGCGACGACGGCGTCGTCCACCTCATGGCCACCACCATCACCGACCGCTCGGCCATGCTCGCCCAACTCTCCGCGCCGACCAGCAGGGCAGGGGAGCCAACCCAGACCCGCCCCCGCGCCCACCCCCGCGACGTCCGCATCCTGCCGCGCTCCCGCGATTTTCATTAGGACGCGTGGACAATCCGAACGATCGTTGCACCCACTGCCGGCTCTGCTCCCTCTGCGTCTCTGCGTGAAACCATTCCTGCGCCGCGCCCTCGTAAAGGGAAGGGTTTCACGCAGAGCCCGCAGAGAAGAAGGGAGCCCGCAGAGATGGAGCGCCCGCCGCCCGCGCATCCCTCATCCGCAACCGCCCCGCTGAAGGCATCGCCGCGATGTTAGTGCGCAAGGAAATCATTGCACGACCGCTTGCGACCCAATTGAAGTCATTGAGCCGACTCGCCGACCGGTTTAAGCCAGACGCTCGAATGAAGGATCGCTAAGGTGAAGACGAAGCTGGAGGCCAGAGTAGCTTACCCCACTCTCAAACAGATAGGAGCGTGGCTAGTCGGGATCGCAATATCTCTTGCAATCTGCTTCTGGCCCGGCGGCATAATCCTTTTTGCGGTCGCTATGTGGGGCGGATTTTCGTCCAACGTAAGCATTTTCACCAAATGGCTGGTCCTCACTGGAACATCGGGCGTCATAGCTTTTGCAGCCTTTCTGATCGCGAGGACGATCAAGAGGGCGCTAGTGGGCGGCGGCGATCAGGTGTGAATGAAGGCAGCTATTACCAGACTGAACCTAATTTCTGACAGTCTGCTTTCCACCACAAAGGGCCAACCAAGAAGTCCGCAGGTCCAGCGCAGCGCCCTGCAACCCCCTCCTACCCCTCCGCCGGCAAAGGAATGAACTCCCCATCATCCCCCACCGGCAGCACCATCCGCTGCTGCCGCCAGTCCTCCCGCGCCTGCTCCAGCCGCTCCTTGGAGGACGAAACGAAGTTCCACGAAATGAACCGCGGCCCCACCGGCTCGCCCCCCAGCACCATCACCGTCGCCGGCCCCTGCGGTGAAACATCCACCGCCCCGCCGGCCGCCAGCACCGCCATCCGCCCCGCCTCCAGCCGCGCCCCGTCGATCTCCACCGCCCCGCGCGCCACATAGATCGCCCGCTCGGGATGCTCGCCCGAAAGCGCGCGCCGGCTCCCCGCGCCCATCTCCCAATGCTCGTAGAACAGCGGCGAATGCACCGGCACGCCCGCTCGCCGCCCGTCGATCACGCCGGCGATCAGCCGCCCGGCCACGCCATCCTCGGCCCACTCCGGCAGGTCCGCGCCGCTGCGGTGGTGAAACGCCGGCGCCGTCTCCTCCGCTTCGTCCGGCAGCGCCACCCAGGCCTGGATGCCGTGCATCGAAGCCCCGTGCGCCCGGGCATGTTCGAACCGCTCGGAATGGGTGATGCCGCTGCCCGCGACCATCCAGTTGACCTCGCCGGGGCGGATCTCCTGGTGGTAGCCCAGGCTGTCCCGGTGCGTGATCGCGCCATCGTAAAGATAGGTCACGGTCGAAAGCCCGATATGCGGATGCGGCCGCACGTCCAGCTCGCGCGGGAAGCCGGGGGCGAGATCGACCGGCCCGAGATGGTCGAAGAAGATGAACGGCCCGACCATGCGCTGCGCATAAAACGGCAGCACGCGGCCGACTTCCAGCCCGCCGCCGAGATCGTGGCGGCGCTGTTCGATGATGCGGGAGACGGTCATGTGGGGGGACTCCGAACCGGGCATTCAGGCTGGCATGAAGACCGGCGCGGGGCAAGTGGCCGTCACAGGCCGAGCAGGCCGTACTTGATCTCCATGTATTCCATCAGCCCGTGCGCCGAGCCTTCGCGGCCGATGCCGGACTGCTTGATGCCCCCGAACGGCGCCACCTCGGTGGACAGGCGGCCTTCGTTGACTGCGACCATGCCGTATTCGAGCGCCTCCATCATCCGCCAGGCCCGGCCGAGGTCGCGGGTGAACAGGTAGGCGGCGAGGCCATAGGGGGTGTCGTTGGCCAGGCGGATCGCGTCGGCCTCGTCGGCGAAGGCGATGACCGGAGCCACCGGTCCGAAAATCTCGCCCCGGGCGATGGCCATGTCCTGCCGCACCCCGGTCAGCAGCACCGGCGCGACGAAGCCCGGCCCGGCGGCACCCGGCAGCGGCGCTTCGGCGGCGATGCACGCGCCGGCGGCCACGGTCTGCTCGACCAGCCCGGCCACCCGCCGGGCGGCATCGCCGTTGATCAGCGGGCCGATCCGGGTGTCGTCGTCCGTTCCGGCGCCGACCGTCAGCGCCCGGACCTTGCCGGCCAGCCGGGCGACGAATTCATCGTGCACCGGCGCGTGGACGAGGATGCGGTTGGCGCAGACGCAGGTCTGCCCGGCATTGCGGAACTTGGCATCCATCACTCCCTGAACCGCCCGGTCGAGATCGGCATCGTCCATGACGATCAGCGGCGCGTTGCCGCCCAGCTCCAGGCTCAGGCGCATGACCTGGCTCGCCGCCTGCTCCATCAGGATCTTGCCCACCCTGGTCGATCCGGTGAAGCTCAGCTTGCGCACCAGGGAATGGGTGCAGAACATCCGGCCCATGGCTGCGGGATCGGTCGTCGGCACGACCCGGAACAGGTCCGCCGGCAGCCCCGCCCGGCGCGCCAGTGCCGCCAAGGCCAGGGCGGAAAGCGGGGTCGCCTCGGCGGGCTTGAGCACGATGGAACAGCCCGCCGCCAGCGCCGGGGCGACCTTGCGGGTGATCATCGCCAGGGGGAAGTTCCACGGGGTGATCGCGGCGCAGGTGCCGACCGGCTGGCGCAAGGTGACGATCCGCCGATCCGCAGCGAACGTCGGGATCACCTCGCCATAGGCGCGCCGGCCTTCCTCGGCGAACCACTCGACGAACGAGGCGCCGAACTCGACCTCGCCGAGCGCTTCGGCCAGCGGCTTACCGCTCTCGGCGGTGATCAGCGTGGCGAGCGCGGCGCGATGGGCGAGGATGAGATCGAACCAGCGATCGAGGATGACCGCCCGCGCCTTGGCGGTCAGCCCCGCCCATGCCGGCCGCGCCGCATCGGCGGCGGCAATCGCCTCGGCCGCCTCTGCCACGCTCCAGCTGCGCACCGTGGCGATGACCGCGCCGCTGGCCGGGTCGTGGACCGCCAGTCCCTCGGGGACCATCGGGCTTTCGTCGATCAGGGCCAGTGCCTCGGCCAGGTTCGATCGGGAACGGGGTTCGGTCATCGCAATTCCGGTCATCCGCGGGTCCGGGCCGGCGTGGCCCGTTCATCCCATTATGGCTTGCCAGGTCGCACAAGGCCACCGTGTTCCCGAGGCTCCGTGCCCTCTCCGTCCGTCAGGATATGGGAACCTTGCCGGGAATGCAGTTTGGCACAGTCGATTCCCGGGGGGCGAGCAGACGGCTGATCACCACATTCATGTTTTCCACCGGCATCGGGAATGGCCGCACCCGCGTCGATGAAATGGGAAGCTGCGGACACTACGCCCGCTGGCGCGAGGATTTCGCCCTGACGAAGGAGATCGGCATCGGCTACCTGCGCTATGGGCCGCCGATCCACCCGCCCAGAAAGCCCAGAGGCGAGCCGCAAGGCAGAAGTGCTCAGTTCCAAGCGATTCCTCGGGCTCGACCTGAACATTCGGCGGAACAAAGTTCATCGACCCAGATTGATTTTGCGATGGACGCTTCCGAACACTCCGCCACTTCTCCCTCCGCCCGGCCCGTCCGCGATTTTCGCTGGCGCCTGTTCGGTACTGGCGACGCGGTGAGCGTCTCCGGGGAAGGGGTCTACGAAATCATCCATATTTCGCAGGCCAAGGCCTGGCTGAGCGGCCTGGAGGACGGAACCCAGCGGCTGGTCGATGCTGCCCGGCTGGAACTGCTGCAGCCCGCCAAGGCGATCCGCCACGGCTGATCGTCAGGCGAGGATCGACCGGTCGATCTCGCCGATGGAACGTGCGCCGGTCAGCGCCATGGCGATGCGGATCTCCGCTTCGACGATCTCCAGCATCCTGGCGACACCCGCTTCGCCACCTGCGCCCAGCGCATAGGCCCAAGCCCGCCCGAGCAGCACGGCGTCCGCCCCCAGCGCCAGCATGCGGACGACATCGAGTCCGGACCGCACACCGCCATCGGCCAGCACCTTGAGGCGTCCGGCCACCGCATCGACAATTGCGGGCAGGGCGCGCGCGCTGGACAGCACGCCGTCGAGCTGGCGCCCGCCGTGGTTGGAGACGACGATCCCGTCTGCGCCCATGGCAACTGCTTCCTGTGCATCTTCAGGATCGAGAATGCCCTTCAACAGCAGCGGTCCGTCCCATTCGTCGCGGATGAAGTCGAGATCGCGCCAGTTGATCGCGGGATCGAAGGCGCCGCGCACCCAGCCGAAGAAATCCTCGATCCCGCTCTTGCCGCCCAGCACCGGGGCGACATTGCCGAGCGAATGCGGGCGTCCGCGCAGTCCGACATCCCAGGCCCAGGCCGGCCGGCGCAGGGCCTGCGCTGCGCGCCACGCCGCGCCCTTGAGGCCCGGTGCGCCCGCCAGCCCGGTGCGGTAATCCCGGTAGCGGCTGCCGGCCACCGGCATGTCGACGGTGAACACCAGCGCCGAGCACCCGGCAGCTCGCGCCCGGGCCAGCAGGTCGCGCATGAAGGCCCGGTCGCGGATCATGTAGAGCTGGAACCAGAACGGCACGCTCGCCGCTGCCGCCACTTCCGCCAGCGAGCAGGCGCCGACCGTCGAAAGCGTGAATGGCACGCCCGCCCGCTCCGCCGCGCGAAGCGCCTGGCACTCGCCTCGGCGCGCAGCCAGGCCGGCCAGGCCGATCGGCGCCAGCGCCACCGGCATCGCCAGTTGGCGGCCGAACAGCTCGACAGTCAGGTCCAGGTGGGAGACATCGCGCAGGACCCGCTGGCGCAGCGCGATCGCGGCGAGATCGCTTTCGTTCCGCCGCATCGTTTCCTCGGCATAGGAGCCGCCGTCGAAGTACTCGAACAGGAAGCGCGGCAGGCGTCGGCGCGCGGCTTCGCGAAAGTCGGCGATGGAGGCGATGATCATGGCCGGGTGATAATCGGATGGTCGCGGGCAGGCCAGAGCCATCCAGCCGTAAGGAGCGGCGGAAAGGCTTTGACGGGCGCTCGCGGCCATTCTACCGTTTAAATGCGCCAATTGGACTTGCAAAATCCCGTGGCGTGGCAGGACCACCCGGCCATGATCGCCAGGGAGGCAGCGAGGGGAGAGCGGAATGACCAGTCCGGCAGCCGGGACCGGCGTGCTTCAAGGGTTGCGCGTGGTCGATTTCGGGCAGTACCTGGCCGGGCCGCTGGTCGGCATGACCCTGGCCGATCATGGTGCGGATGTCATCCATGTGTCCCCGCCCGGTGGACCCATGTGGCGGACCCCGGCCAATGCGGCATTGTTCCGCAACAAGCGGGCGATCGAACTCGATCTCAAGTCTGATGCAGGGCGCGGCGAAGCTGCGCGGCTGGTCGCTTCGGCCGATGTCGTCATCGAGAACTTCCGCCCCGGCGTCATGGCCCGGCTCGGGCTTGACCCCGCTGCCCTGACCGCAGCGCATCCACGCCTGATCTGGTGTTCCATTCCCGGTTTCGCTGCCGACGATCCCCGCGCGGCGATGCCCGGCTGGGATGGGCTGGTCGGCTCCGCCGTCGGCATCTACCCGGCACCCCTGTTCGGCAAGGGCGATCCGTGGTTCACCGCGATGCCGCTGGCCTCGACCTTTGCCGCGTTCATGGCGGCTCACCGCATCGCCGGGGCGCTGATTTCGCGAATGAAGACCGGGCGTGGGCAGTCGATCGAGATGTCGCTCTACGACGCGGCGTTCCAGGCACTGGGTTTCGCGCCGGAGATGCCGACCTCGAAGCCGACGACGATGTCTCGCGGCCCGCAGTTCGAACACCTGTGCCGCATGCGCCGGGCCAGTGACGGCACCTGGCTGTTCTTCGATGCGCCCCTGCGCGGCCTGCAGCGGCTGATCGATCATTACCTGCCAGGGTATGACCTCCTGCGGCTGAACCTGGAGACCGCCGAGAAGCTGGGCCGGGAGCTCGACGCGCTGATCGCGACCAGGCCCGGCGCGGAGTGGGAGCGGATCGGCCAGGAAGATTTCCTCGGCGCCTTCGGCTTGGCACAGCCGGTGGATCACTGGCTGAGGGACCGCCATGCGCTGGACAGCGAAACGCTGATCGAAGTGGACGATCCCGAACTGGGCGCGACGATCCAGCCCGGCTATCCGGTGACCATGTCGCGCTCCCGGCCCGGCCTGCGCTGGGCACGCGGCGCGGCCGATGCGAAGCCGGGTGAAGCGATCGACTGGCTCGGTCCCCGGCTGGAGCTGCCGACGCTGGCCGATGACGGGACCGGGCTTGCGCTCCACGGCCTGCGAGTGGTCGATTGCGCCTCGCTGCTGGCCGGGCCGACCACGGCCCGCGTGCTGGCGCAATATGGCGCGGAGATCATCAAGATCGACAAGCCCTCGTTGGGCAGCGGCGAGACGGACCCGTTGTCCGACGACAATGCCGCCTTCTTCGGCGCGCGTTCGTGCAGTTCGGGCAAGCGCATGGTCTATCTCGACCTGCAGCATCCCGAAGGCCGGGAGGTGATGCAGGCGCTCGTCCGCGGTGCGGACATCCTGCATCACAATTTTACCGCCGAGGCGGCCGAGCGGCTCGGGCTTGCGCCGGCACAGGTGGCGGAAATCAATCCCGCGCTGATCATCAGCACGATCTCGCTCCATGCGCGCGGCGGCTATCGCGAAACTTATCGCGGCCACGATCCGGTGGCGCAACTGGTCACCGGCATGGGCCACCGCATGGGCGGCGACGGCCAGCCGGCGCTGTTCACCATCTACCTCAATGACAACATCGCCGGCCATGTCCATGCCTTCGGGGTGATGATGGCGCTGCTCCACCGCCATCGCACCGGCGAGGGCCAGATGGTCAATTGCTCGCTCTCGCAAGTGGCGACGATGCACCAGGTGCCGTTCATGATCGGCCATGAAGGGCGGACCGGCGATGAACCTGCCGGGCTCACCGCGCGCGGCTGGCATGCGCTGCACCGCCTTTATCGCGCGCGGGACGGCTGGTTCTTCCTGGCCGACGAAAGTCCCCGGGCCAGGGCGGCTCTCGCTGCCTGCGCGCTGTTGCCCGGTGTCGAGACCGCGCCAGACGCCGACCTGGAGGCATGGCTGGAAAGCGCGTTCGCACGGCATGCGGCGGCGGCGTGCGTCGATGCATTGCAAGCGGCGGGGCTCGCCGCGCATCGCTTCATCACCCTGCAGGAGATCGTCACCGATCCGGCTGCCGATGCGCGCGGGATGATCGAAGTGGTCGAACATCCGGGCATCGGCCGGGCGTTGGGCATCGGCCATCCGCTGTTCGTGGCGCCGGGCGGCAGGGCGCGGGGGTCGCTCGCGGCCCGCCGTCCCGGCCTGGACACGATCGCCGTGCTGCGTGAGCATGGCTTCGCCGATCGCATCGTTCCGCTGATCGAAAGCCGTGTCGTCGCCACCGGCGAAATGTCTCTGCTCAACACCACCACCATGCGCGGCTGGTGGATGCGCCCGGGCTTGTCGCTGCCGTCCGATGGCTACCGGTTGACTCCCGAAATCCTGGCGCGGATCGAAGGGACCGCCTGAACCGCCTGGTCGTGCGGCGGTGAGCAGGAAACGCTTGCTGTCCGTGAACAGGGCATTATCAATGCGGGCAGGAACCGAACGACCGTCCGGGACAGCGCTCGTGCGTCGTGGCCGATGGCACCTGGCGCGGGAAGGCCGTCCCCGCGTCTGGCGGCAGTTCTACCGATGTCTCGACGGGGCATATATCGAGCTTGGGAGAAGCGAAGATGACCAAGAAGCAACTGTTCTGGATACGTGCGTTTTTGTTGTCCTTTTATCCATACTCGCTGATTGCGGGTTTTTTCTGGGGCTTTCTGGCGCATAACATTCCACCTTTCCCGGCATCGATGCCGGCTGAGGAACTGGCGCAATACTTCCGCGACAACGCATTCCGGATGCGGCTCGGCTACGGCGTTTCCCTGCCGTTCTGGAGCATGCTGATGGTGTGGGCGGTTGGCGCGTTCTGCGTCATGCGGCGGGTGGAGAAGGGCGACAGCCCCTGGTCCTTCATCCAGCTGATGGGTGGCTCGTTCAACACCGTGGTCATGTCCGTTGCGGCCGGCTTCTGGGTCACCGCCGCCATGCGGCCGGAAACCGACCCCAAGATCATCCAGATGCTCTACGATGTGGGCTGGCTCGAAGGCGACCTGTTCAACGGTGTCGCGATGCTGCAGAATTTGTCCTTGTTCATGGTCTTCTACCGCGATGACAGGCCGGTGCGACTGGTGCCCAAGTGGGCACTGTGGTTCGGCGTGTTCCTCTCGCTGTCCTACTCGCTGGAAATGCTGCTGCCCTTCTTCCGTTCGGGTCCCTTTGGGTGGGGCGGGCTGATCAACTACGGCGTCGGTTTCTGCACCCCGTTCGTCTGGATGATCATCATGACCTTCTATCTGCAGAAGGCAGCGGTGACCCTCTACAACGAGTCACAGGCTGAAGCCGCTCAGGCAGCCAGAGGATAACAATTCCCGTGATGTCCGAAAGTTCGAGTGACACCCTTGGCGCGCCCTCGCGCGCCAAGGGCTTCCTTCCCGGCGACGATGGCCTCTGGTTCTTCATCTGCGCCGAAATCACCTTGTTCGGCCTGTTGTTCGGCGCGTTCCTTTCGGCGCGCGCCGAAGCTCCGGATGTGTTCCGCGGCGCGCAGAGCCTCATGGTTCCGCTGTTCGCGTTCCTCAACACGACCTATCTCCTGACCAGCTCCTGGCTGGTCGCCCTCTCGGTCCAGATCGCCCGCGAAGGGCGGTTGCCTGCCGCGCGGCGCTGCATCGATTGGGCGAGGGTGCTCGGCCTGCTCTTCGTGGCGACCAAGGCCTTCGAATACTGGCACGAGATCGACCTCGGCGCCAATCCCGGCACCAACCCGTTCTTCATGTTCTACTTCGTCACCACCGGCATTCACCTGGGTCACGTGATCGGCGGGCTCGGGCTGCTGACATTCGTCAAGACCCGGCTCAAGGACGGCATCGAGCAGAAAGATCGCCTGATGTGGGTCGAAAGCGGCGCCACCTTCTGGCACATGGTCGATCTGCTGTGGCTGATCATCCTCGCGCTGTTCTATCTCCTGCCTTAATTCAACTCACGGGTGTTCAATCATGCAGAGGGCACAGACCCGCACCACGGTCGTCTGGCTGGTGCTCCTGGTCGCGACCGCGATCTCTTTCTTTACCAGCCACGATCACAACATCGCCGCCGACTTTGCCTATGTCTCGATCTGCACGCTTTCCTACCTCAAGTGCCGGTTGGTGATCATGGAGTTCATGGAGGTGCGTCACACCCCGATCGCGTATCGCGTGTTCTTCGAAATCTGGATGCTCGCGGTCATTGGCGAAATCATCTTTTTCCGTTTCGTTACACTGTAAACACGGGTTCTGCTCACCGCGTCATTCGTAGTCCGGATTGGGGCCGGTGCGGCACCAGCACCAGCACGTCGCCCTCGACCCGCCAGCTCGCCAGCTTCGACAGGAAATTCATTCCCAGCACATTGGTATCGCCGATCCCCGGCGCCACCACGGCCCCCAGCCGGCGGACGAGGACCGTGCCGATCCGCATTTCGGGAATCGTCGTGCGCACGGCGCGGGTCATGCCGTTGGCCGTGGTCAGCATGACCGGCGCGGCGTCCTGGTCCTGCTCCAGCCCCGCCTTGCGCGCGGTGGCCTCGGAAAGGGTGGTGATCGTCGCCCCGGTATCGACCAGGAAGCGGACCCGCGTTTCGCCGATCCGGCCCTGGACCCAGAAGTGACCGTCCTCACCCAGCCTTGCCCGCGTCTCGCCACCGGACATCGACATGGCCTCGTCCCGGTGGCCGAGCCGGTCCACCGCGTCGATGCCGGTTGCCAGATGCATGACCCGCGCCATCGCCAAAAGCAGCGAGACGATCAACGCCAGGTTGCCGAGCCCGCGCAGCAATCCGCCCAGCATGGGCAGGCCGTGGCGGACCAGGCCTCCCAGCACCGCCAGGCCGATCCCCGCCAGTGCCAGTTGCAGGAGCGGCTGCACCTGCACTTCGGCCCAGAGCTGTCCGCCGGCAACGGCGAGCTTGGGCAGAATTTCGGCGAGGGGGCGCGAAAGGCCGGCCGGTGCGCTCATCGCGGCAGCAGAGCGTCGAGCAATTCGTCCACCCGTCCGGCATCGGGGAACCCTTCCGCCACCCACCGGGCCTCGACCGCCTGGAGAATGCGTGCGACTTCCGGACCCGCCCGCACCCCGCGCGCGACGATCGCGCCGCCCTTGAGCGGGAAGCGAGGCATGTCCCAGCCATCCAGCGCGCGCGTCTCGCCGCCCGTCAGCAAAAGCCGGTCGATGGCGGATTCCCGCCCAAGCCGATAGGCCAGTTCGCGCGCATCGCCGGCGGTGCCGCCGCGCGCCGCGGCCAGCGCCAGCCGCTTCCTTTGCGCCCCCGAAAGCCGGAACCGGGCCGCCACCTGCTCGGCCAGCGATGCATCGGCCGGCAGAAGTGAGGCCAGCCTCCGCAGCGCATCCGGCGCGACGGCTTCGCGCTGTTCCCCCGCGATCAGGGCTGCCAGCGCGGTCGGGTCCGCTTCCGGCAGGATGACCGCCAGCACGCCCAGTTCCGCCATGCGTGCGACTGTCCCGGCCGGATCGGGCAGGCCGAGCAGGTTCAGCAATTCCATGCCGATCCGTTCGCGCGACAGGGCCTTGAGCGTCGGCGCCAGTTCCCTGCATGCCGCTTCCGCCTCGGCATCGGCCGGCAGGCTGCCGAACCGCGCCTGGAAGCGAAAGTAGCGCAGGATGCGCAAATGGTCCTCGCGGATGCGCGCCCGGGCATCGCCGATGAACCGCACGCGCCGCGCGGCAAGATCCGCCAGCCCGCCGAACCAGTCATGGACCTCGCCGCTGGCCGGATCGGCATAGAGCGCATTGATGGTGAAATCACGCCGCGCCGCGTCGCCCTGCCAGTCCTCGGTGAACGCCACCTCGGCCCGCCGCCCGTCCGTCGCCACGTCATGGCGCAAGGTGGTGATCTCGACGTTGCCGCCAGGGAGCACCGCCGTCACCGTGCCGTGGGCAATTCCCGTGGGCAGGGCCTTGATCCCGGCGGCCTCGCACCGCGCGGTGACCTGCTCGGGCGCCAGCGGGGTCGCCACGTCGATGTCCTTGACCGCGAGGCCGAGCAGGGTGTCGCGCACCGCCCCGCCGACATAGCGGGCCATGCCCGGGCCGAGCGCGGCGACCAGCCCGGCAAGGTCCTTGCGCCCGGTCCATGCCGCCGCCGGCAGCCGCGCGGGTTCAGCGGCCGATGTCATCGAGCCAGCCATAACGGCGCGAGAGATTGACCAGGATGCCGGCGGTGACGCCCCAGATCTGGTGTTCCTGCCAGTCGATCCGCCAGGTGTGGTAAGTGCCGCCCTCCCACTCGATCCGCTCCCGGCGCTGGTTTGCCGGGTCGAACACGAAGTCGAGCGGGGCCTCGAACCACTGGGCCACTTCGGCGGGATTGGGGCGCAGTTCCAGATCGGGGGGAACCATGCCGATGACCGGGGTGATGTCGTAGCCCGAACCGGTGCGATAGAGGTCGCTCTCGCCCACAACCCGCACCGCCTGCGCCGGAATGCCCAGTTCCTCGTTCGCCTCCCGCAGGGCCGCAGCGACCGGGCTTTCGTCCGCGTCGATCTTGCCGCCCGGGAGCGCGATCTGGCCAGGGTGGGCACGCATCGTCGAAGGGCGGTGAATCAGCAGCAGGCCCGGCCGCTCCCGCTCGGTCACCGCAGCCAGGATCGCCGCCGGGCGATAGTCCTGTCGGTCCGGCACGGCCCGGGCATCGACGTAAAGCTCGACGTCGGCGCGCGCATGGCCGGCATGGTGCCGCTCCGAAAGGCGGCTGAACAGCGCACTCATGCGGCCGCTTCGCCCGGGGTCAGGGGGAAGCGGGCGCCCCGGCTGGCCACCGCCAGTTCGGCGGCTTCCGGTTGCCCGTCAGCCAGGGCGATTTCCACCAGCTGGACATATGTGCTGCGGTTGAGCCGTGCTTCGAGTCCGTGACGGACGCCGATGTAGAGTGCCGGCGTTTCCGCGTCCCCTCGCGCCACGAGCGCGTGGTCCGGCCCGGCGATCACCAGGTCGTCGGTATTGAGTCGGAACACCAGCGCAGGGCCGTCCGCATCGTCGTGCCGCTGCACGTCGATGGCGACAAAGGGCGCATCGTCGACCGCGATCGCCAGCCGTTCGACCGGCGTCACCAGCCAGTGCTGTCCCCCGGCATCGCGGGTCAGCAGCGAGGCGAAGGCGCGCACCATCGCCGCCCGGCGGATTTCGCCGCCTTGGTGGAACCAGCGGCCATCGGCAGCGATCCGCATCTCGCTGTCGCCGGTGTTCGCCGGGTGCCATTGCTCCACTGGCGGCAGTTTGCGCGCCGCGACCAGATCCGCGATCTCGGGCAGGCTCAGCGAGGCGAGCTCGGGGGGTGGTTCGTAGGGCATTTCCCGGCCGATATGGGGGATTGTGGCCCGGAACGCCAGATGCCCGGATGAACCGCGATCCCTCAGCCGCGCGGCCGCCACGGACCGAGCGTGCCCTCGCGCGGCAGGACGGCCGGGTTCTCGCTCCGCACCAGCAGGCGGTGCTGCTCGAACGGGCCGGGCAGGGCCCAGCCGGCGGTCCACTGGTTGGAGAATCCCCAGAACCGGCCGTAATACTCCGGGTCGCCGATCATCACCTGCGGCAAGGGCGCGCGGGGATCGAGCGCGGACAGGCTCGCGGTCATCAGCGCCTTACCGTAGCCGGCACCCTGGTGTTCCGGCAGCACCGCCACCGGCCCGACCATGATCATCGGGTGAGCGCGGCCGTCCGCGTCGGTCAGCGCCACCGGCCAGCACTGGATGGTGCCGACGAGATCGTCGTGGCTGTCGAGCGCGGCGAAGCTGAGCCCGGGCAGCCAGTCCATCCCCTCGCGCACCTTGTAGGCGGTGCGGCCATGGCGCGCGGGCTCGAACGCCCGGTCGAGCAGGGCTTCGACCAGCGCCGGATCGACATTGTCGAGCGGGATCAGGGTTGCGCCGGGGGCGCTTTGGCAAGTGGACATCGGCGCCGCCGATAGGGGGGCGAAGCACGGTTGGCAACCGCCACGGGGCTTGCTCGCGACCGGTCGAGCGGGCACATTGGCCGGAAATGGCGCAAATCAAGCATCTTGTCGTCGGCGTGGACGAAGCCGGGCGCGGGCCGCTGGCCGGCCCGGTGGTCGCCGGCGCGGTCGTCCTGTGCGCCGATGGCATCGACGGGCTCGTCGATTCCAAGAAGCTCGCGGCGACCCGGCGGAACCGGCTGGAGGCCGAGATCAAGGCCCGCTGCCATTGGGCCGTCGGCGTCGTCGAGGTCGAGGCGATCGACCGGCTCAACATCTTCGGCGCCACCATGCTGGCGATGACCATGGCGGTGGCGGCCCTGTGCGAACAACTCGGCCGCGAGGCGGACGAGGTACTGGTCGATGGCAACCTCACGCCCTGCGGCCGCCGGCCGGAATGGCGCTGGCCGGCCCGCCCGATCGTCGGCGGGGATGGTCTCGAGCCCTGCATCTCGGCGGCCTCGATCATCGCCAAGGAACACCGGGACCGTCTGATGCGCGAATATGCGGCCGAGCACCCGCATTACGGCTGGGAACGCAATGCCGGCTACGGGACCGCGGAACACATGGCAGCGTTGCGCGAGCATGGTCCGACCCCGCACCACCGCCGCACTTTCGCCCCGGTGGCCCAGCTGCTGCTGATCTGAGCGGGATGCCGGGGCCCCAGATGTTGAGTCCCGCGCGCCGAGGGAGACTCAATATCTGGTGGCAAACTCGGTCTGCCTGCTGGCGGCAGAGAAAACACAAGGGAATCCGGCGAGTCGCGGCTTGACGCGGACTCGGCGAGCGGTCATTTTGTCCACAGTCTTTCAACAGGATTTGGACCAGGATGGCCCCCAGCAGTCAAAATGGCGTGATGCTCAAGGAACGCCGTGCGGGCAGGGCGGTCAGCGCCCCCGTGCTGCCGGTCGGCCAGATCCTCCAAGGGGACTGCATCGAGGCGATGCGCTCGCTGCCCAGCGCCAGCGTCGATCTCGTCTTCGCCGATCCGCCGTACAACCTCCAGCTTGGCGGCGACCTGGCGCGCCCCGATGGCAGCGCGGTCGATGCCGTCACCGATCACTGGGACAAGTTCGACAGCTTCGCTGCCTATGACCGGTTCACCCGTGAGTGGCTCAGCGAAGCCCGCCGCGTGCTCAAGCCGGATGGCGCGCTGTGGGTCATCGGCTCCTATCACAACATCTTCCGCGTCGGCGCCATTCTCCAGGACCTCGGCTTCTGGATCCTCAACGACGTTGTCTGGCGCAAGGCCAACCCGATGCCCAACTTCAAGGGCACCCGCTTCACCAATGCGCACGAGACCCTGATCTGGGCTTCCCGCAGCGAGAAGTCGAAATACACGTTCAACTACCGCGCGATGAAGACGCTCAACGACGAGCTGCAGATGCGGTCGGACTGGGTGATCCCGATCTGCTCCGGCCCGGAACGCCTCAAGCAGGGCGGGGCGAAAGTCCATCCGACCCAGAAGCCCGAGGCGCTGCTCTACCGCGTCCTGCTGGCGACGACCCGCAAGGGCGATGTCGTGCTCGACCCGTTCTTCGGCACCGGCACCACCGGCGCGGTCGCCAGACGGCTCGGTCGGCAGTGGATCGGCTGCGAGCGCGAGAGCGGGTATCGCGAAGCCGCGCTCGCCCGCATCGCCGAAGCCCTGCCGCTCGACGAATCCGCGCTGACGACCATGCACAGCGCGAAGAGCGCGCCGCGCGTCGCCTTCGGCCAGCTGCTCGAAACCGGCTGGATCAGCCCCGGCGCCATGCTGCACGACAAGAAGCGCCGCCTTGCCGCCCAGGTCCGCAGCGACGGTTCGCTGGCCTCCGGCAGTGAGACAGGCTCGATTCACGGCCTCGGCGCCAAGCTCCAGGGCGCGCCATCGTGCAATGGCTGGACCTTCTGGCACGTCGAGCACGAAGGCGAACTCAAGCCGCTGGATGCCTTGCGCCAGCTTTACCTGCTCTCTACCGAGCCCTGAGCCGGTGGCGACCTCCGCCTACCTGCTGCCTATCGCCTTCGTTGCCGGTCCCCAGGTCGAGGAAGGCGAAGCCGTCCGCGTTGCCGGCGGGTTGACTTATGCCAGCCGGTTCGCGGTCATCGAACGCCAAGGGGCGAACATCGTCGCCTACCAGCGCTTCACCGCCCCGGCGCTGCAGGCCGCCCTGCCTTTTCTTCCGGACGACATTGCCACCCAGCTCGGCGATCTCAAGTCCCCGCGCGCGCCGCTGACGCTCCCGACCCGCGATGGCAGCCGCACCATCCGGCTCGACCAGCCCCAGGTGGCCGGCATCCTCAACATGACGCCGGACAGCTTCTCCGATGGCGGCCAGTTCCTCGATGACCCCGAGGTGGCTCACGCCCACGCCATGGCCATGCTGGAGGCCGGCGCGGCGATGATCGACGTGGGTGGCGAATCCACCCGGCCCGGCGCGCCGGGCGTCTGGGAGGGCGACGAGCTGGGCCGCGTGGTCCCGGCCATCGAGCGCCTGGCGAAGGCCGGGGCGGCCATCAGCATCGACACTCGCCGCGTCGCCGTGATGGAAGCGGCGCTGGCTGCCGGCGCGCAGGTGATCAACGACGTGTCGGCGCTGCGCCACGACCCGCGCGCGCTCGAGTTCGCCGCGCATTCCGGCGTTCCGGTCGTTCTCATGCACGCGCCGGGCGATGGCCGGACGCTCCATGCCGAGGTCGAATATGCCAACATCGCCCTCGATGTGTTCGATTGGCTGCGCGGCCGCCGGGATGCCGCGCTCGCCGCCGGGATTGGCCGCGAGCGGATCGTGCTCGATCCCGGGATCGGCTTCGGCAAGTCGCTGGCCGACAACCTCGCGCTGCTCAACGCGCTGCCGCTGTTCCACAGCCTGGGCCAGCCCCTGATGCTGGGCGCCAGCCGCAAGCGTATGATCGGCGCCTTGTCGAACCAGGCCGCGGCCCACAAGCGGCTCGGCGGTTCGGTCATGCTGGCGGTGCAGGCGATGCAGGCCGGGGTGCAATTGCTGCGGGTGCACGATGTCGCGGAAACGGTCCAGGCGCTTCACGTCTGGCGCGGCCTGCGCGATGCGGCACTGACCGACTTTTCGTTGGTCTAGAGCCGCCGCTCCGTCTTTTCGGCTGGGACATTCACAAAGAAGGGGCGGGCAAAAGAAGGGGCGGGCAACACGGTTGCCCACCCCTCAGGCTTTCACGGCGCATGCGACTGACACCGTGCAGGTCAAGCGCGGAACGGGCGAGGGCTTGCGGCCCACGCCCGTTCCGCAAGTTCAGAATGCGACGGTGGCCGAGAACACGGCCTTGGCGCCGGCGATCGAGGTGCTGTTCGGAAACTTGGCGAAGTCCTTCTGCGAGCGGAACCCATTGCCGAGATAGGCCGAGTCGGCATCGGTGATGCTGGTATCGACGTAGGCCACGCCGAGGGTGACCGGGCCGACCGGCACATCGATGCCGATCATCCAGTCCCAGTAGGAACCGGTCGGCGTGACGCTGGTGCCGTTCGGACCCAGGCCGGGGTTGCCCTTGGAATAGCCGATGTGGCCTTTCACGGTCAGCGGCAGGCCGGTGACGCCGATCGAACCGTCGGTCCAGACATAGAGGTTGCCCTCCTTCGGGCCGGTGGGGTTGATGATGGCGTAGCCATCCGGGCCGATGCCGCCATAGTAGTTGCCTAGGGCTTCCTGCTTCGGCGCGTAGGCAACGCCGACCAGCAGGCTGGCCGGGCCATACTTGCCGCTGAGCTTCACGTAGGGTTCGGCGAAATCGGTCTTGTCGGCGCCGCCGGGATACATGTACCAGGTCAGGCCGACATCGACCTTGACCGCGCCGAACTCACGCGCATAGCCGCCGTAGATGTCGAGTTCCATGTTGGAACCGCCGAACTGGCCCCAGCCAGCGAGGTTCGAACCCCAGACACCGGCGTAGAAGCCCGATTCATGGGCGACCGACATGCCGGCCTGCACGGCCATGTGCTTGTCGGTCATCGAGACGCCACGGAAGCGATAGTCACTGACAATGGCAGCGGAGCCGGAGAAAGTGATCGGCTTGGCTTCTTCTTCCTGGGCAAGTGCCGGCGTGGCGACGGTCGCGAGCGAAACGGCAAGCAGGCTCGCAGACACGAGCTTGGCAACGGAAGACTTCGGGGCAATCTTAGACATTGAACATTCCCTCATTCTGGAGAACGTCCCTCCTGTGCTCCGAGCCGCATGCTTCGATCGGGAGCCAGGCCCCAGTCATGTGTGCTTCGGAGAACCCCTGCTACGCCTTGAGCTGTGCTGTTTGTTTGCGTGTATATGTCAAAGCATTGCTGAGCCGACTGCGCGCCATTTCGGCATTCGTGTGTTGCTGCGCTGCAACACGGCTATCCGGCCGAAATATGGAATGCCGGCCCGGTCGAACGACCCGGCCGGCATCCATCCTGTCCGACGATCGGCTATGCGAGCGTTATCCGACCAATGGCCCGACCAGCCGCTGGGGGCCGACGACCTCCACCGATCGACCGAGCATGCGCCGGCGGCTCACCCATTCACGCAAGGTCTGGACCGTGGTGTGATCCATGCCCTTGACCGCATCGACATCGAGCTTGACCGCATGATGATCCGGCAGGGATTCCAGTTCGGCGTTGAGCTTGGTCAGGCTCAGGAACGTGGCTGCTCCGTCGAGCTTCACGTGGGTCGAATCTTCTCCGACATGCTTGCCGACCTTGAGCCTGAGGTGCTTGCGGTGTGGCAGAAGCTCGACCAGCGACAGGGCGAGGCCGACCAGCACGCCGGTCAAGAGGTCGGTGGTCACCACCAGGATGAAGGTGACCGCCCAGATCGCCACCGGCAGCGGCCCGTGCAGGTGCAGCAGATGGCGGACATGTTCGAGGCTGACCAGGCGCCAGCCGGTCACCACCAGCACGCCGCCCAGCGCGGCCATCGGGATCTCGCGCAGCAGCCAGGGGAGCATCGCCACGAAGCCGAGGATCCAGACGCCGTGCAGGATAGCCGATGCCCGGGTCTTGGCGCCGGCCTGGACGTTGGCCGAGCTGCGCACGATGACACCGGTCATCGGCAGCGCGCCGACGAGGCCGCACAACAGGTTGCCTATGCCCTGCGCGCGCAGTTCCTTGTTGTATTCGGTGCGGACGCCATCATGCATGCGATCGACGGCGGCTGCTGACAGCAGTGTCTCGGCACTGGCGATGAAGGCGATGGCAATGGCCGAAACGAGGATGGCCGGAGTCGCCAGTGGCGCGAAATAGCCGGGTCCCGGCAGGGCGAAGGCGGCGGCGATCGATTCCGGTACGACGACACGGGCGACGTCGAGGCCCAGTCCGAATGCGAGCAAGGTCGCCGCGACCACCCCCAGCAGCGCGCCCGGCACCATCCGCAAGGAGGAGGGACGCAGCTTTTCCCAGCCGACCATGACGGCGATCGTCAGCAGGCCGATCCCCAGCGCGGTTTCCACCTGGCCGATGTTGGTGGCCGAGAGGCCGAACACGCGGCCCGGCATTGCGGCGAGGTTTTCCAGGCCATTCGATAGCGGCCTGGCATCGAACAGGGTGTGGAACTGGCCGAGCACGATCAGCGCGCCGATTCCGGCCAGCATGCCGTGGACCACGGCCGGCGAGATCGAGCGGAACAGGCCGCCGAGTTTCGCGACACCCGCGACGAGCTGGATCGCGCCGGCGAGCACAAGCATCGGCCCCAGCGCGGCCAGGCCGTGCTCGCGCACGAATTCGAAGATGATGACCGCGAGGCCGGCGGCCGGGCCGCTGACTTGCAGGGGCGAGCCGGCCAGCAGCCCGACGACGATGCCGCCGATGATGCCGGTCACCAGCCCGCGCTCGGCCGGGACCCCGGACGCGATCGCAATGCCCATGCATAGCGGCATGGCGACGAGGAAGACGACGATCGAGGCCGGAAAGTCGGCGGCCAGGCGGGAAAGGAACTGCGATCTGGCAGGCGTGCTCACTCTGCCGCCTCCAGGGTCGCTTCGGCATAGCGCGAGCGTGCCGGCAACGCCACCGGCAACGGTGCATCCTCCCGCAGGACTTCGAACTGGCCGGTCTCGCCATCGAGGCCAAGGACCTGTCCGGCGTGGATATCGACGAACCACCCGTGCAGCGAAAGGTGGCCTTCCGCCAACGCGGCGGCGACCGAGGGGTGAGTGCGCAAGTGGTTGAGCTGGGCGTTGACGTTTTCCAGGCTGAGGGCCCGCACGCGGTCCGCGCCGGTCTTGTCGGGACAGCAGCGATCGATCACGTTCACGGCCGCCGCGCCGTGCCGCAGCCATGCGGCGACGTTCGGCATGCCTTCGAGCATCTCGGGCTGGGCCATCGCCTTCATCGCGCCGCAGTCCGAATGGCCGCAGACGATGATGTCGCTGACCCCGAGCGCGGCCACCGCGTATTCGACGGTGGACGAGACGCCACCGTTCATCGTGGCGAAGGGCGGAACGATGTTGCCGGCATTGCGGCAGACGAACAGATCGCCCGGCTCTGCCTGGAGAATGTGTTCGGGCACGATGCGCGAATCCGCGCATGAAATCATCAGCGCCTTGGGCGACTGGCCCTCGCTTGCCAGTTTCGCAAACAGTTCACCACGAGCCGGAAAGACGCTTTTCTCGAAACTGTACACACGACCGATGAGCTCGTTCATTGGCTTGCTCCTGGATTTGGATTGCATCCCTGGACGGACTTGTCGCAGTCCGACACAGATAGAGAGCCGCTGTTTCCGTCGCTCGCGGGGATTGTAACAAAGTGTTTTCCGGGATTGGCGTTGACTGCGTCAAACCTGAAACAGCAGTCGCTCCACTTGTTTGTTGTCGCGTCGTTTCAAGCGGAGAGCCGGTCTCCGCTTTTTCTCAGCCGGCTTGCCTTTCGGACTGGCCTTCCACGCCGAATTCGCCGGGGAGGTCGAGGGTGACGCGCAGCCCGCCGGTCGGCCGGTTGGCCAGCACCAGGGTGCCGTGTTCGGCCTTGACCAGCGTATCGACGATCGCCAGGCCCAGGCCCATTCCCGTGGTGTTGCGTGCGCGGGACGAGTCCAGACGAGTGAACGGCCGCAACACTTCGTCGAGCTGGCCGGCAGGGATGCCCGGTCCGTCGTCCTCGACCGTGATCGTCACCCCCGTGCCGTGCGGCGCGAGGCTCACTTCCGCGTTGCCGGCATAAGTCACGGCATTGCGCACGAGGTTGGTCATGATGCGTCTGAAGGCGACAGGCCGGACCGACATCTCGCAGTGATCGGGGCCGTGATAGCTGGCGCGATTGCCGAGATCGGTTTCCTGGCTGACCAGTGTCTGGATCGTCACCGCGAGATCGAGCCGCCGGCGGGGGCTGTTGTCCGAACCCGATTCGATGAACGTCTGGAGCGACTGGAGCAGGTGGTCCATCTCGACGATGTCCGAGCCGATCTCGTGCCGCAGGGCGGTGTCCATGTCGGCGGCGTCGATGCGCAGTTGCAGGCGGGCCAACGGCGTCCGGAAATCGTGGGCGATCGCCAGCATGGTCTGCGTCCGGCTGACCATGAGCTGGTGAATGCGTTCCTGCATGGTGTTGAACGCCTGGATCAGCTGGCGGACATCGCCGCTGCCGGCTTCGGGAATGTGGCGTGGCTGGCGCGTGCCGACCTGCCTGGATGCCGCCACCAGCGTTGCCAGTGGCCGCAGCATAGCCCGGACCACGCGCCATGCGATGACGAGCAGCAGCAGCGACGGGAGGACGATGCTCAGCGACTGCCCGAGGTTGAGCGTCCAGGGCACGTGCTTGCGATAGCGGAAATTGATGACCGACCCGTCGGAAAGCTGGGTCGAACCGTCGATCAGCCCACCCAGTGCCAATGGCCGCAACCGGACATCGAAGCTGACCGTGCGCAGGCTGGGTTCGGCGGTCAGCATCTGCCGGCGCAGGGTCGGCAGGGTGACGGTCGGTGGCGGGGAGGCCGCCCGCGGCGACCACTCCAGCGCGAAGCGTTCGGTCGTCAGCGCCCTGGCCATGGTCGGCCGCTCGGCAGGGGCGGTGCGATCCATGATGCGATGGCTGAGCGCGGTGTTCTCCGCCAGCCATGCCGCATCTTCCTGCTGCAGCGAATATCGCCGCGCACTCTCGAACAGGACTGAATTGACCAGCAGGTCGGCGCAGATGACGGCAACCGCGATCAGCAGCAGCTGCCCGACCAGGCCGATCCGCCAGAACAGCTTCAAGCGCGCCTGACCTCCGCAGTGAAGATGTACCCCACCCCGCGCACGGTCTTGATCGGCGCGGCCTGTTCTTCAAGCGAAATCTTGCGGCGCAGCCGGCTGACCAGCACGTCGACGCTGCGATCGGAGCTGTCGCCGACGCGGGTGCGGGAGAGTTCGATCAGCCGCTCGCGCCCGATCACGCGCTGGGGCAGGCTGAGGAAGACGCTGAGCAGGTCGAATTCCGCGCCGGTCAGGTCCACGACGCCGCCGCTGGGCGAGTAGAGTTCGCGCTTGGTCGGGGACAGCGACCAGCCGTCGAACGAGATCTGTTCCTGCGATGGCGCATTCCCGTCCGCTTCGCCGCCGTCCCGGCGGCGCAGCACTGCGCCGACCCGGGCGATCAGCTCCCGGACGCTGAACGGCTTTGCCAGGTAGTCGTCCGCGCCGATCTCGAGCCCGACGATGCGATCTTCCTCGGCGCCGCGCGCGCTGGCGATGATGACCGGCACCTTGCTGGTCTGGCGAAGACGCCGCAGCAGATCGATTCCGCTGGTTCCCGGCAGCATGATGTCGAGCACGATGAGATCCGCGCCCTCGGTTTCGAGCATGGCCCACATTTCGGCGCCGGTCGCCGCCGCGCGGACATTGTAGCCGTATTCGCGCAGTGCCCTGGCGACAAGGTTGCGGAGCGTGGGCTCATCTTCGACGAGCAGGATGGTCTGTGATGTCATCTATGTGTGATTCTTGTCAATTTCGCCCCAGGCATGGCCGCAGCCCCGATCCGGGTCAAGGCAGAGCCAGGCTGAGGCGATGGGGAAAACGAGGCCGGCGGCTGATCGGCCGGTCCGTGCCGGGAGGCGCGCGAGGGAATCGCAGCACCCGGCACGGCAGGCGATCTACGGCGGCGGGCTAGCTGAGCTGTCGCCCCCGGGTGCGCCATTCGCTGACGGACTGCAGCAATCCTGCCGCTTCTGCCGGAGCCAGTCCGCTGGTCACGTCCCGGCCGGACGCATCCTTGAAGCGCAGCCGCCATGGCTCGCGCGATCCGGCAACATGGCTTGCCGCCATCTCGCGAATGGCCTGTTCGGGCAGTTCGACGACGACGCGGGTATAGTTGTCGCAAGTCATGTTGTTGTCGTAGGCCGGGCAGCGGTCCTTCCAGCTTTCGACGATGGAGGGCGCGACGCTGCGGGTCGCGCCGCCCGTCACGAAGCGGACGTCGGTGATGTCCATCTCCCCCTGCGTGGTGACCAGTTCGTGCCAGACCTGCCAGCGGATCGCGCCGGTCTGGCGATCGACCAGGGCGCGCAGGTGGACATCGGTGGCCCGCGCGCCGGCCAGCGAGCGGCCGACCTTGTACGCCTGGCTGGTGGTGAACACGATGTCGTGTTCCAGCGGATCGTCGACCACCTTTACCTGACGGGCGAACTGCTCGACGGAAATCCGGGCAAGCGAGGCCGGCAGCCGGTCGGCCGCCTGGGCTGCTGCCGGCGCGGCCAGCAGCATCAGGCCGGACAAGGCCATGGTGATTTGAAGACGTGACATGAGACCTCCATCCGGGCCGGCCGGAGCCGGCCCGTGCTGGTGAAAATGGCCGGACGTTGTCGCGGCTCAGAGCGGTGCGGCGCTCGCGAGCAGCTTCAGGCTGGACAGGTCGCGGCGCAGTTCGACCGCATCGTTCGCCGCGACGGACCCTGCCATCGCGTGCAGGGCATCGGCGCCGCCGACGAAGCCAGCCTTCTGGCTGTCCGACATGTCATGGCAGTAGCCGTTCGCCTGGCCCTTGTGAACGGCTTCTGCCGGGATGACGCGTCCCAGAGCGGAGATTTCGCGGCCATCGGCGGTCGCCGCGGTGCGCTCGACCGACACCCGGGCCTCCCACATGCAGTACGGCATCAGGCGCGGGCCGAGTCCGCCCTGGCGCAGCTTGGTCGTCAGCTTCGGCTCGTAATGGACGGTCATCGACTGGCCATTGTGCTCGAATGTCGACTTGTGCGCAGCATTGGCGGCCACGGGCATGGCCACCAGGGCCGCGACGGACATGATCGTCAGAATTTTCATCGTGTTCTCCCGTGTGTAAGGGCCGGGGTCTCCCCGGCCGCTCAGCAACAATTACCGGTTGCAAGTGTCCCTTCCTCAGCCGGAATGTAACAAAACATTGTTGGCGGAGAGTCGGGCGACACGCAGCGGCTGCGGTGCGGAACACGCGGGCGGTGACTGGCGGGCAGGGCTGGAACCCGGGGCCGGCCGGCCAGCTTGCGCCAGCCCGTTTCAGTAGTTGAATTGCAGCTGGGTGCGGATCAATTGACCTTCGGCGATCCCGCTGCGCCGTTCGTCGGCCTCGGAACGCCGCGAGCGCACGTAGGCGACGGTGAGTTCGACTTCCTTGGCCGGCTGCCATTCGACACCCAGCTCGATCTCGCGCGTCGAAACCCGGGGGGCATTGGTCGCCGCCTTCCAGCCGCCGTCGTAGGTCTGCCAGCGGGCGTAGGGCATCAGCAGGCCCTTGCTCGAATAGGCAATGCGCGCCATGACCTGGACATAGCCGCCGTTGAGCGGGGCTTCGGTGATCGCCTGCGTCGCCCGGTTCCATTCGGGGCCACGGCCCCAGGTCCATTCGGTCTGGAAGCCGATGGGGTTGGGGTAGAGCACGGCGTGGAGGTTCACCCGCCGCTCGTCGATGGCGACCGGGCTGACCCCGCCGCTGCGCAGTTCCGGCTGCACTGTGTTCAGCATGCCTTGCGCGCCGATCTCCAGCACCTGCCCGGCAAAGGGCGTTCCCAGGCGGTCGAGCCGGAATGGCCAGCTGACCATTGCCACCTTCATCAGCCCGTCGTTCTTTTCCGCCCGGTTGATGCCCTGGCCGTTGAAGACCCCGAACCCGAGGGCGCCATAGTTGCCGAACAGCTTCTGGCGATCGGCGGCAAGCCGATCCCAGATCGCCTGGACCCGTGACGGGGTGTAGTAGAGCACGGCGCCAAGGTCCCGCTCGCCGGGCACCGCGCTGTTGGCGGCATCGGCGCGATCGATGGCGATGCGGTTGGACGAGGACTGCAGGTTCTCCCAGCCGAACGGCACCTTGGACTGGCCGACGCGAAGCGTCGCCTGGCGGTCGGCGAAATGGAAGTCGGCATAGGCATCGCGCATCTGCAGGAAATGCTCGCGCCGCTCGCCGTTCGATTGCGCGTTCACCGCCGCGGCGAGCTCTGCCTGGACATAGACCGACATCAGCCGGGAAACGTCCCCCTGCACGACAAGTCGCGCCCGCCGCAGCTCGAAATTGCCGGCATCGCCGAACCCTGCATCGTGCACCGAGCGCAGGCGCGATACGCCCGGCGGCGCATCCTTCGCGCCGGCGATCTGTTCGTTCTGGCGCACCTGGACATAGCCGCGCAGTTGCAGCCGCTCATACCATTCCTTCGGGCGCTTTTGTCCTTCGGCGTGGTGGGCCGATGCCGGAACCGGCGTGGCCGGGACCGGAGCCGGGGCGGCCGCAGCGAGCTGTGCCGCTGCAGCGGGAGGGGACGCAGTGCCGGTCGCGACGGGCTGGCCAGCCGGCACGGCAGCCGGAGCGGCCGCCCGCATCGCTCGCACTTCGGCTTTCAGTTCATCGATCTGGCGCTGCAGGTCCTTGATGAGCTGAGTCTGATCGGCGGCGAGCGCCGGCACCGGGGGGAGCAGCATGCTGCCGGCCAGCAGGAAAAATCTGATCGATCGACTGATCGGAAGCATCGCCATTCACCCGTACGTTCCCGAGAAGCCGACGCCTTCAGGGCGGAATGTGACACTCAGGTGACAGTTTGATATAACGATTGTGTCGCGGGTGTAACAAATATTGGCCGGATTCTCCGCACCTTGTTTTCGCTGCCGAAAGGCGGGCCCCAGGCGGGGTGCACATCCATGGCCAATCGATCGGGACGCTGTGCGGCTTTCGCCGGCGCGCGTCAGCCCGCTTCGCGGGGGTGCGCATTGCGGTAGGCGTCGAGCAGCATTGCGGCATCGACCCGGGTGTAGATCTGGGTCGAGCCGAGGCTGGCGTGGCCGAGGAGTTCCTGCAGCGAGCGCAGGTCGGCGCCGGCGCCAAGGAGGTGGGTGGCGAAGCTGTGGCGCAGCGCGTGGGGGGTGGCGCTGGGCGGCAGGCCGAGCGCGACGCGGGCGCGGGCGACGGCGCGCTGGACCATGCCCTGGGCGAGCGGGCCGCCCTTGGCGCCGCGAAACAGCGGGGTGTGGCGTTCGATCGGCCAGGGGCACTGGGCGGCATAGGCGGCGACGGCTTCGCGGACGATCGGGAGCAGCGGGACCATGCGCTGCTTGTTGCCCTTGCCGGTGATGACGAGGGTTTCGCCCAGCGGCAGGGCCGCGCCGGTCAGCGACAGGGCCTCGGCGATGCGCAGGCCGGCGCCGTAGAGCAGGAGCAGGACGGCGCGATCCCGTGCGCCGATCCAGGGGGCGGAGGCGTCTTCATCGACGGTGGCGGCGAGATTGACCGCGTCGTCCGGCGCGATCGGGCGGGGGAGGCCTTTCTTGACGCGGGGGCCACGCAGGCGGGGCGGGGCAGCATCGGCGATGCCGGACTGGCGGCGGGCGAACACGAGGAACTGGCGCAGGGCGGCGAGTTCGCGGGCGGCAGAGACGTTGCCGATCTCGTCATGGGTGCGGCGGCCGGCGAGGTGGCGGCGGAGCGCAGCGGCATCGAGGGCGGCGAGTGTGGGCCAGTCCTCGGCGCCGGTGGCGTCGATCAGCCGGGCGGCGGTGGCGTGGTAGGCGCGGACGGTGTGGGGGCTGCGGCGGAGGCTTTCCGCGAGGTGGTCGTGCCAGGCGAGGAGCACTTCGGCGCGGCTCATGGGGTCACGAGGGCGGCGGGGACGAGTTCGGCGAGCAGGCCGTCGAGCACGGCGATGCCGGCGTCGGTGACGGTGAGGCGGGGGCCGTCTTGCCGGAGCAGTCCTTGTTCGGTGTAGAACGCAAGCTTGGCGGGGTCGGCCAGTTGGTCCGGGGCGAGGGAGAAGCGGGCGGCGAGGGCGGCGAGCTCGATGCCTTCGGCCAGGCGCAGTCCCATGAGCAGGGCTTCGCTGGCCTGCTCGCGGGCGGCGAGGGGGCGGGATTCGGTGATGCCGTGGCCCTGGGCGGCGATGGCTTCGAGCCAGTTTTCCGGTTTGCGGTGGCGGGTGGTGGCTTGCGTGTTGCGGCGGCCGTGGGCGCCGGGGCCGATGCCGGCATAGTCGTGGTAGCGCCAGTAGGTGAGGTTGTGGCGGCTTTCCTGGCCGGGGCGGGCGTGGTTGGAGACTTCGTAGGCGGGGAGGCCGGCGGCGGCGGTCTGTTCGCGGGTCTGGACGAAGAGGTCGGCGGCGGTGTCCTCGTCGAGCGGAGTGAACCGGCCTTCGCGGACTTCGGTGGCGAAGCGGGTGCCGGGCTCGATGGTCAGCTGGTAGAGCGAGAGGTGATCGGTGCCGAAGGCGAGGGCGCGAGCGAGTTCGGCCTGCCACTGGGCCAGGGTCTGGTTCGGGCGGGCGTAGATCAGGTCGAAGCTAGTGCGGTTGAAGTGGCGCTGGGCGGTGGCGAGGGCGGCGAGGGCGTCTTCGGCATCGTGCAGGCGGCCGAGGAAGTGGAGGGTCTGGTCATCCAGCGCCTGGACGCCGAGCGAGACGCGGTTGACGCCGGCAGCGGCGAGATCGGCGAAGCGCGCGGATTCGACCGAGCTGGGGTTGGCTTCCAGCGTGATCTCGATGTCGGGGGCGAAAGTCCAGCGGCGTTCGGCTTCGGCCAGCAGGGCGGCGACCAGGGCCGGGGGCATCAGCGAGGGGGTGCCGCCGCCGAAGAAGATCGATTCCAGCGGTTCGTGGGCGGTGAGGTCGGCTTCGTGGGCGAGGTCGGCGAGCAGGGCCTGTTGCCAATGGGAGTGATCGATTTCAGCGCGGACGTGGCTGTTGAAATCGCAGTAGGGGCACTTTTTCAGGCAGAACGGCCAGTGGATGTAGAGGGCGCGGGCCATGGCGGGATTGTGCTTCAGATTAAGTGGGTTTTCACCAGTTTAGTGAACGCGGCGGCGCGGTGGCTGATCGCGTGTTTCAACCGAGGGTCGATTTCGGCGAACGTTTCGGTCTGGCCATCGGCGACGAAGACCGGATCGTAGCCGAAGCCTCTGGTGCCGCGCGGAGGCCAGGTCAGGGTGCCGTGAGCCTCGCCTTCGTGGACCGCGGCATCGCCATCGGGCCAGGCAAGCGCCAGGGTGCAGGTGAAGTGGGCGGAGCGATCGACTTGTTCGCCCTGCTCGGCCAGTAGGCCTTCGATCTTGCCCATGGCGAGGAACCAGTCGCGGCCTTTTGGGCCCTCGAACCATTGGCGTTCGGCCCAGTCGGCCGTATAGACGCCGGGGCGATTGCCGAGCGCGTGTACGCTGAGGCCGCTGTCGTCGGCCAGCGCCGGGAGACCGCTGGCGGCGGCGGCGGCGCGGGCCTTGATGAGGGCGTTCTCGGCGAAGGTGGTGCCGGTTTCGGCGGGTTCTGGCAGGCCGAGTTCGCCGGCGGACAGGCAATCGACATCGTATGGCGCCAGCTGGGCGGCGATTTCGCGCAGCTTGCCGGCGTTGTGGGTGGCGATGACGAGTTTGCCGGCGAGGGGACGGGTCACTTTACCGCTGCGTCCTGGGCGGCGAAGATGCGGTCGCAGCCGATGCGGGCGAGGCGCAGCAGGCGGAGCAGGCTTTCCTCGTCGTAAGTCGCGCCTTCGGCCGTGGCCTGGACTTCGGCGATGTGGCCGCCTTCGACGAGCACGAAGTTGGCGTCGGCGTCGGCCGCCGAATCCTCGATGTAGTCGAGATCGAGCACCGGGGTGCCCTGGTGGATGCCGCAGGAGATCGCGGCGACCTTGCCGTTGATGGGGTCTTCCTTGAGCTTGCCTTCGGCCAGCAGCTTGTCCACCGCGAGGCGGAGCGCGACCCAGGCGCCGGAAATCGAGGCGGTGCGGGTGCCGCCATCGGCCTGGATGACGTCGCAGTCGATGGTGATCTGGCGTTCGCCGAGCTTCTTGAAATCGGTCACGGCGCGCAGGCTGCGGCCGATCAGGCGCTGGATTTCCTGGGTGCGGCCGGACTGCTTGCCCTTGGCGGCTTCGCGGCTGCCACGGGTGTGGGTGGCGCGGGGCAGCATCGAGTATTCGGCGGTGACCCAGCCTTCGCCCTTGCCGCGCAGGAAGGGGGGGACGCGCTCTTCGACCGAGGCGGTGACCAGCACGCGGGTGTCTCCGAAGGAGATCAGGCAGGAGCCTTCGGCGTGCCTGGTGAAGCCGGTGACGATTTCGATATCGCGCATCTGGTCGGGCGCGCGGCCGGAAGGACGCATTGTTCGGGATTCCCTTGTGGTTGCGGGGGGGCTTTAGCGCCTGGCAATGTCGCCCGCCAATAGCGCGTGCCAATATCGCTTGTCGATATTGGCCACATTAGGAATCCGGGGGAGGCGGTGGGGTTGCGAATAACTGCCTGTGCCCCTCCACCACCTTCGGTGGTCCCCCTCCCCGTGCCGGGGAGGAACTGGCGCGGCTATGCGGTCGCGGGCGAGTGCGACGTAACGCCTGGGGGTGGCACGGCAACATCAGGCCGGCGTTGGGGCGCCCTTCGCGTATGGCGCGGGGCGGGAATGCGACCGTTCGGGTGGGGGTGGCGAATACGTAGCCCTGGCCGTTGCCGGCGGTGACTCCCCAAGCTTCGCCTGCCCTTGCCCTTTGGGCTGCATTCCGTTCAGACTTCAATGCGACCGGCGGAGGGTAGTCTG